>CAJHZF010000271.1_pt1 | contig 26902 bp, 27 predicted proteins | sample 9198891 | NCBI WGS metagenome assembly CAJHZF01 (sample SAMEA7708349, study PRJEB35096) | sediment metagenome | biome: marine neritic benthic zone biome [ENVO:01000025]; feature: sediment [ENVO:00002007]; material: shallow marine sediment [ENVO:03000034] sea grass bed [ENVO_01000059] ...
CAGGGCACTGAAGGTGAATCAAAATCACGTTGGGTACACAATCCAATGCCAGCATCAAACCTTCCACTAGCCACATTGGGAGTGTTCATCCTGTGGATGGGCTGGTTTGGATTTAATGGTGGATCAGTTCTCGCCCTTGGATCTGCTGGTGATGCAATTTCCATGGCAAATGTTTACTTGAATACTGCAGTTGCCGCAGCCGGTGGTGTAGTCGCTGCATTGTTCCTAAGTGCAATTTCATTCAAACGAATTGACATTACACTCGTTCTGAATGGTGCACTGGCTGGACTTGTTGCAATCACTGCTGGTCCCGATACTCCGCTACCAATTCAGGCTGTAATGATTGGTGCAGTCGGTGGTGTGCTAGTTGTATTTAGTGTTGTGTTGTTGGACAAGATGAAGATTGACGACCCAGTCGGTGCGATCTCTGCGCATGGTACCGTTGGCATTTGGGGTCTTCTTGCCGTTTGCATCACAAATGAAGAAGCAGCCCTCACCGCACAATTACTTGGAATTGTAGTGATCTTTATGTGGGTGTTTGTGGTCAGTTTAATCACCTGGGGAATCATTAAAGTCATTATGGGAGTCCGCATTAGTGAAGAAGATGAAGAATTGGGTGCGGATTATTCCGAATGTGGCATGGAAGCCTATCCAGAGTTTGTGGTTAAGTAGAAATTCCTCCTCCACTCTGTTTTGAGCATGCACGCGAATGCAAGTTTAAAATAAGAGTTTTATACTTAACACAGTGCTTGAGCGCCTTCATTGTGAAGGCGCTTTTTTGCGCAACTATTTTATAAATTGTGGTGCTGCAAAACTGGCCAGATGCATAGCATGGTTGTAATACTGCGTGGCAAACGCAAGCTGTTTTGCATCCTTTGCACGTGTAAATGATATTTGATTATCTTTACTAGCTATTGTTGCTGTCCACCATCCTGTTGGATAACTTGGTTGCGGGAAAAAGATGAGCTTAGCGCTCACAAACCCAGCCTCTCGCATACTTGCCTGCATAGGTTTTATGATACTGTCAAAGTGAACTAATGGAGATTCACTTTGCTGAACAAGTACACCATCAGACTTAAGCGCGCGTATACAGGTTTGGTAAAAAGGTGTCGAAAATAAACCTTTGGCTGGACCAATTGGGTCTGTGCTATCTACAATAATGACGTCAATTGAATCATCTTCAGCTTTGCACATCCACTCTATTGCATCTTCAAAAACCAATTCTACGCGTGGGTCATCATTGGCCTCACATAAGACTGGAAAATATATCTCTGCAAGCTTAGTTACACGTTCATCAATTTCTACCTGAGTAATTTTTTGCAAACATGTATGCTTTGCAACTTCACGGAGTGTGCCGCAGTCGCCGCCTCCTACAATGATTACATTGGATGGATTAGCATGGCTGAATAAGGCAGGGTGTGCCATCATTTCATGGTATATAAAATTATCACGTTCCGTTAACATCACAAATCCATCAATTACCATTAAGTTGCCAAAGCTTATAGTTGAGTAGATCTCTATTTTCTGAAAAGGAGTATGTTCTTCGTGAAGTTTTTCGTAAATCTCCATTGAGAATGCAGTTCCACATTCTGTACATTCTTCAGTAAACCATTTTTTATTTGTATTCAGCATTTCAATTCCTGTTAAATTGTCGATTCCATTGTGCGCCCGATAATTATTGTAAGTAAAAAAAGATGAAGAGAATAAGATTATGAGTGCTCCTAAATCATGGAATATTGAATTAGCCAAATTGCATTATCGTATCGCCAATTGGAGTATGGGGCTTTTTGATATCAATACTATGGGGCATATCACCGCAAAGGCGGGATTTGCCCAACTAGATTTATATGAGTTGTGGAAGCAGCTAAGGGGGCAAGGTATTGGATTGCCAGTATTAGTACGCTTTCCACATATTCTGCAACAGCTACTAAGTAATTTATACAATGCGTTTGGACAAGCAATATTATCTTATAAATATGCAGGTGATTATATTGCTGCCTATCCTATAAAAGTTAATCAGCAAGCCTCTGTAATTCGACATTTTCATAATCAAACTCAATGGCCCATTGCATTTGAGGTTGGTAGCAAGGCCGAACTCATAGGCTGTCTCGGAATAGTACAAAAACAAGATCAAATCATAATTTGTAATGGTTATAAAGATGAAGCATATATTCGCTTGGCTTTTATTGGTGGTTTGTTGGGTCATGAAGTAGTTATTGTTTTGGAGAGCTTAGTTGAATTTCAACATGTCTTAAAGCTATCTGCTGAGCTTAATATTCACCCAACTCTAGGAATGCGCGTTCGCTTATCATCTATTGCGGATGGTAACTGGCAAAATACAGGTGGGAAGCGTTCAAAATTTGGATTGACCTCAGCTGAAGTATTACAACTACTCAAAGAGTTAAAAGACAATAATGCGATTGAATGGATGCGCATGTTACATTTTCATATGGGCTCACAAATCCCTTCCTTGCAACACATTCGTGCTGGAGTTCAGGAAGGCATGCGACATTTCACAGAACTTACTAAGCTTGGGGTTAAATTTTCCAAACTAAATATTGGTGGGGGTTTGGCAGTTGATTACGAAGGCAGCTACTCAAATTCATATTTCTCAATGAACTATTCAATTAATGATTATGCGAATACAATTATTGACGTTGTAAAATCTATATGCCAAGAAAAAGGAATTCAGGCGCCAACTATATTGAGTGAAAATGGGCGCGCAATGACTGCTTATCATGCGGTTTTATTAACTAATGTAATTGATGCTGAATACCAACAAGAAAATGTATTTATTGATGATACATGCTCATCTCAAGATCGGAATTTTACTAATCCAAACTTAAAGTTGCTTGTTGATTTAAAGGCATATATTACGTTAGATACTCAGGATATAGAAAGTTATCTAGACTGCTCGAAAAGTTATGACAAGTTGAAAATAATTACGCAAGAGATAGAAGAAGATTTCTCTAGTGGTAACATTTCACTGGCTGATAAAGCGCATGCAGAAAAACTAACCAATATGATTTATAGGCAGCTGTTAAAATTTCATGACCATCTACCAGAGGAGTACCAACGCGAGCTTGAGGAGAAGTTCATAGATAAATATTTCTGTAATTTTTCATTATTTCAATCGACTCCAGATGTTTGGGGGTTGAATCAAATTTTTCCAATTGTGCCGTTGCATCGTCTACAAGAAGACCCGCAGCGAAAGGTGCGGCTACATGACCTAACCTGCGACTCGGATGGGCGGATAGATACCTATGTAGAAAATGGTTCTATTAAATCTTATCTGTCTTTACATGAATATCGTCCCGATCAAGATTATATTTTAGGCCTGTTTCTAGTAGGGGCATATCAAGAGATACTTGGTGATTTACATAACCTCTTTGGGGATACTTATGCGGTTAATATAGAGCTGAATTCCGATGGAGGCTATAAAATACGTGAGGAAGAGCCTGGCGATACCATTGAGGAAATACTATCTTATGTACACATTGATACCACTAACATGCGTCATATCTGGTTGGAAAGGCTTACTCAAATGAAAGCATCTGCTAGAACTAAAAAGTTTGTATTACAAGAATTGGAAGCTTCCTTGCAAGCAAACAGCTACTTAAACTAATTTACACTTCAATAATCCCAGAATCGATAAAAATGCTAGCCCAAACCGTTTTAATACTTGCACTATTGTTAATTTTAGTTGGCATGATCATGGTGTTGTTAGATGCCTTTTCGGAGAGTTTTATTTGGGGGTTATTGGTTTTATTGCTGGTGCCGATTTTTGGTCCAATATATTCTTTTGTTAAGTGGCATAAAGACCAAGCACGCAATGGCTTTGCGATGAGTTTAGTAGGTGTCGTGTTGGTAGTTGCTGGTATCTATGGTGGTGGTGTACATAGTATACCTGGCTTAGGTAATCAGGAAATTGTAAAAAACCTGCCTAGCGCATTGCCACCCGCTGAACCGTTATCCAATGAAGAAGCTGCTGCAAAGATTGAAATAGATGATGAAGGTGAGTATGACCCTGTTCTAAGTACTAACAAAGATAGATATTCGACTAAAGAAATTGAACCCTTAGCTCCAAAAGAAGATAAAACGGTAAAACACACTGATCGTACGAAGGTCCGCAAAATTCCATTGAGTATTGAAGATGTAGATTTATCTATTGGTTCTTATGTTGAAGTTGTATTTGTAGATGGTACAACAAAACGTGGACGGTTAATTGCTAGTGCAGAGGATTCGATTTCGTTAGAGGAACCAATCAGTGGAGGTATGGTTTCATTCGAACATAAATTTGAAAAAATTAAATCTATTGTATTACTAATTGACCCCAGCGCAGCCCCACCGCCACCAGTAGTTAAAAAACAAGATCCGGTGTCAAAGCTAGGCGCAAGTGTTGAAACTACTGTATCCAAAGAACTGGTTACACCCAAGCACAAGACAAGCATTACTCCTCCATCACTTGAACAACAAGCGCCACATAAGCCTAGTTCTGAAACAAATTCTTATTAGTTAACATTGACAACATCCTAAGCTTCTATAGGTAATTTATAGAACAGGTGTCAACAATGAAATGTTTTGTTTATAGAAGTTCAAAAAAAGTAGATACGTATATCTACTTAGATCAAAAGGATAACTTTGGGAAAATTCCAAATCAACTATTAAAGCTTTTTGGTAAACCAAAGTTTACATTAGAGTTCGATCTTACAGAAAATCGTAAACTTGCAATTGGGGATAGCAAACAAGTAATGGTAAAACTAAAAGAACAAGGCTATTATTTACAAATGCCGTCAGAAAATAATTTTCCAGCCTAAGATTATTTTATAATTATTTATGGAACCATGACGCCACGCTTCATATTTCATATTATTCTTTGTATTTTCTTTGCCGCAATAGGTTTGTGGCTATTTTTACAGTTAGGAAATAATGGAAATAAATTAATCACATCTTTATCTGTGGCTAGTTACTGGTTTGTATTTTTAATTTTTGTATTTTTTAGTTGGATTTTCTACTGGTTTTTACACAAACGTTCAACTAAAGCGTGGGCTATTGCGCAATTTATTGCATTGTTAATAGCAATTGTCGCTACAGTTTCAATATTATTTATCTCTCATGAAAATGAGAATCGACGCAAGGCAGAAGAGGAAGCTTTAATACAAAAACAGGAATCGAGTATCTTGAAATCTGAAGATGATGACGAGGATTCATCGATATTAGAAGAAGATTTAGAGCTTCAGTAATTAAACAGCAAACTCTAGAGTTTGAACATCGACTTACTAGCTCGTCGTAATTCAATTAGAATATCTTTTTGTAGTTGATCAAGTTCAGCAATTTTAGATTCAGCTGCACCACTTAACCATGCTGTTGCAGTATTTTTCTTCTTGGTAAAGTAATTTAAGATAAATTGCTCTGACATCAATACAAATTTAATAGCTTTTTCTGGATCGACTTGTATAAATGGATTTTGTGCGATTTGTAAAGCAGAAGCTTCTTGTGCTGCGCAGAATTTATTTAATAAATAGTATAGAGATATTCGAGCTTGTCGTAATGAGTTGATAACACGTTGTTTTGATTCCTCATTTAAACTTGCTTCAACGATGGCATCAAGCCATAAGATTAGATCGTTCTCTGCAATAACTACTTCACTAGCTTTGATTTCATTGACTAAATCATAAATCCGTTGTTGCACTTCTTTAGTTTCATCTTTAGTTTGCTTGCGCTTCATGGTGCGTTTCCACAACGTTTGCGCTTCTTGCAGATCTGCTCGCAAAATATCAAGCTCTTGCTGTTTTTGTTGAATTGTTTCTTCACGTGTTTCAATAAGCTTGCGCTTTTGGTGAATCGCACGTGCTAATACTTTCAGGCGTAAAATATAATATTCAGATAAAATTTTACCTATAGAAGCTGTTTGTTTGCGCAGTAGCTCTATAGAGGTTTTAAATCGTTCAGTATCGTCGTCATTTATAGGCTTAACATTTTCAAGATTCGCTAGACTTTCATGTAGATTAATTGTTTCACTTCGCACATCTATTAATAAATTATTAATTGCGCTGATGTGTTTAACAAACGTTGTATTCCCTACTTTTCTTGTTCCGCGCTGTACGGATTGCAACATGTCTACTAGTAAAAGGATTTTGTTTTTAAAGACACGTAAATTGGCTGACCCTGTGGTTGTTTTGGCTTTATCCAATGCAGCAACAAGCAGATCGCCATAGGTTTCTTGATCACGCATGCGGCGTTTTAGATGAAAAGAGTTTGCCGCCATAATTAGATCATCGACTGCACTGCGTGAAGCCATCGGTATTTTTTCACTGATATCAGCAGGAATATTGTTAGGCAGTTGTTCAATAGGCAGTTCGGAGATGCGAGCAGGCGGAAGCGTCTGCAACAGTTTTAAAAACTGCTGCAACGATAATGGTGCTTGAATTTCCGTATTGGTTTGTGCAGTCATAATTTTTTATTCGGGCAGGTAAATATCAGCCCTGCCAGCCTTAGTCTCTGATCTTGCGTGAATTTAAGGTGAAAGTTTAGGGCGGAGTGCACAAATGGCACGAGAGGGCGACGAAACCAATGGTTCTCTCGTTTAAAGGGTATGTAATGGGTTTAATGGGCGACGAAATCTAGCATTCGGCTGGTCGATCGATAGGCCTTTTGGCGAATATCTTCATCAACAAAAATTTCGTTTTCACCCGACACGAGTACCGCTTCCAGGTTGTGTAAACCATTCATCGCCATCCATGGGCAGTGTGCACAACTTTTACAAGTTGCGCCTTCCCCTGCTGTGGGAGCTTCGATAAAAATCTTATTTGGGGCCTCTTGTTTCATTTTGTAGAAAATACGGTTATCCGTCGCAACAATAAATTTTTTATGAGGCAGCTCTTTTGCCGCTTTAATAAGTGCAGTTGTGGAGCCTACTACATCTGCAACGTCGATAACGGCCGCGGGGGATTCAGGGTGTACCAGAATACCGGCATCAGGGTGTTGTTCCATTAATTCTCCCAGTGCACGCGCCTTAAATTCCTCATGCACAATACATGCGCCTTGCCATATAACCATATCCGCCCCAGTTACTTTTTCAATATAACGACCCAGGTGTCTATCTGGAGCCCAAAGAATTTTTTTATCTTGATCCATAAGATGCGAAACAACTTTAACAGCAATGCTAGATGTCACCACCCAATCAGCACGGGCTTTAACTTCGGCGCTGGTATTGGCATAAACCACTACTTCATGATCTGGGTATCGATCGCAAAACTCACTAAATTCTTTTGCTGGACAGCCTAAATCAAGTGAACAAGTAGCTTCTAAAGTGGGCATGAGTACGCGTTTTTCTGGGTTTAATATCTTTGCGGTTTCACCCATGAAACGAACTCCCGCGACGATAAGTGTAGTTGCAGGATGTCGATTACCAAAACGTGCCATTTCTAATGAGTCGGATACATAGCCCCCTGTGTCTTCGGCGATCATTTGCAAATCTTCATTAGTGTAGTAATGAGCAACTAACACAGCATTTTCTTGCTTAAGTAATCGCTTTATGTTTGCAATTTTTTCTTCTCTTTGTTGCGGTGTGTAAACAGGTAAGTTTGATTGAATAACCGCAGTTTCAGGAATGCCTTTTAACGGCACCGCAAATTCGATTGATGTGTCTGACATACTAAAAGTCGCAGTAATACCTATGTTTTTTTATATATAAGGGCAGACAAAGTTTAAATCAACCCCCCAACACGAGACTCAGTGTAATTTACTAGATATAGAATGAGTCCTATAAATAAAAGTAATAGTAGAATTTGTTTTTATATGGACTAAATTTGCTATGCAATGTTCACTCGCTTTAAATTAATAAAACGGATTACATTGCTCCCGGCAGTGTGCAAACTTTACCAGGTTTGCTTAATCAACGCGCTTCATTTTTATCTCTATCTGAAGCTTACGGCTATGGTGATGATGAGAACCAAGTCTGTAGCAGAATAAGCTGGCAGCAATTTACATATCAAGCGGCAAGGATTCAAGCAGTATTAAAAAAATGAGCAAATTTCAAATGGACAAATGAAAATCAGTTGCTTGCACTGACATTTAGAATTAAATAAGCTAAACATTTATAAAAATTTATAAAAAATATAGACACCATGTATCAATCTTTGTAAGTTGAAAAAACCGAAATATCGTGACTAATAACTATGTCAATAAAATTTTTACAATATTTTTTGCCAACTCTACTCTTTATACTTGTTGCCTGTGGCACAACTCATAGTCCTACCTATGGGCCTATCAAGGAAGACGTTTTCCAGGATATGTTCTTAAGTAGTATTGGAGATCAGCAACAGCAGATATTGTTTTACAGTCGCGCAATCTGGTATCCAAACAAAAACGGATTTAAATTTTTGCCAGCAGGGAAAAAATCACATAAAGGAATAATTGTGTGCACTGATCAAGGCGTTTATTTCACTGAATGGAATATTAGTGGCAGTTATAGCACCGAATTTTTAGCAAAATATGATCAAATTGAAATGTTGCGACATGCAGCGAATAATCATTTTGGGCGTGTAGTTATAAAAAAAGACCATTTTAATAGTTTTGAAATTCTAGGTATTGATGGAGCAGATTTACCGAACAAAGAACAAACGGAAATTGCTTATAAAATCATTCAACAACAAACTGAAAGTTAAGAACAGACGTAGCTTTTTAGTATTTACAGGATTACTGTTTGGCCTGCATTAAAATGGTATCAATGTGATTTGTGCGCAAGCGATTGCGTAATTGCTCTAAAGTTTGCCGGTCATTTGAAGGCCCAATACGCACTCGGTGCCATTTTGAGTTATTTACCTCTACCGATTGAATATGGGCTTCTACACCTAGCAATGCTAAGCGCGCTTTTAGGCTGTCGGCTTCATTAAATTTTTGGAACGAACCAGCCTGTAACAAATAACCTCCTGTATGAGTTGTACCTTCGATGCTAGTAGATTTCTGCTGTGGGGCACGCGTCTCATCATGTGGAATTACAATTTCTAGCTCTGGCAGTAGAGTGTAAAAGTCAAATTTACGTTTTGTAGATTTTTCTGTTGTTTGTGCGTTTTGCTGGAGTTGAGTTGTTGTGTTTGTTTGTACTTCATCCGCATAGCGACCGTTCATGCGAGTCAACATTGCAATACCAAGACCTATGAGAATACCTAAAGTCAGCCAGATCCAAGCTGGTAAGATATTTGAAGATTGCCCTGAAGAGCGCCTTTTTTTACGAGCCATATTATTTATCCCTCATAGTGCACCAGAGTCCGGATTTTTTGAGTGAGAGATCCAGTCAGAAACCGGGCAGCCCAGGTCAAATATAAAATGTATTTCTTGAAGTTTTGCATATTATTTATTTAATGAATCGTTAACGTCCATTTATGGACGGTCTGGTGCATTATGAGGGTTTGCTTACATGTGTTGGGGCGCGTTGACATCAAGTAGTGTTAAGCCATTGTTCAATACAATTTGTGTTGCACGAATTAATTTAAGTCGTGCATTTCGAAGCGCCAGGTCATCGACTAAAACCTGATGAGCGTTGTAAAAGCTATGGAAAGTATTTGCAAGATCGCGCAAATAATTAACCATGATATGAGGAGAAAATTGCCCGGCTGCTGTTATAATTTTTTCAGGGAATTGATCCAAGGTGTTTATTAATTCCTTTTCTTGTGTTTGGTCTAACAGCGATGAATCCGCATCGATAAGCTCAATTTCTTCTGGCTGATTTCCGGCTTGTTCAAAAATGCTACAAATTCTTGCATGTGCATATTGCACATAATAAACAGGATTATCTTGTGTTTGGGAAGCTGCTAAGTCTAGATCAAAATCTAAATGTTGTTCACACTTTCGCATAACATAGAAAAAACGTGCTGCATCTTTGCCAACTTGTTTTCGTAATTGACGTAATGTTACAAATTCTCCAGAGCGAGTAGACATAGAGAGTTTCTTACCGCTTTCATACAGATTTGCAAATTGCACTAACAAAACTTGCAAATGCTTTGGGTCTTTACCAAGTGCCCCTATTGCCGCCTTTACACGTGCTATGTAGCCATGGTGATCAGCGCCCCATATATCGATCAGTTGATCGAAGCCACGTTCATATTTCTCTAAGTGATAGGCGGCATCAGATGCGAAATAAGTGGGTTGACCATTTTCCCGTACCAGCACTCGATCCTTTTCATCACCAAAAGTAGTGCTGCGAAACCAAAGCGCGCCATCTTTTTGGTAGGTATGTCCCTTCTTAGTTAATTCTTCTTGTACAGTTTGCACATGATTATCCCTTATTAATGATTGCTCAGAGTACCAGTTGTCATAATGCACTCCAAACAATTCTAAATCATTTTTAATATCATTAGTGATTGTATCTAATGAACGTTTGGCAAGGATTTCGTAATCGGTCTCACCAAGCAATTCTTTTGTTTTATGTATGATGGCATCGATATAGGTTTCTTTATCTCCACCTTCGGGTTCATCTGATGGTAGTTGCGCAATCCATGCTTTTATAGGGTAATGAAATTGATTTTCATATTCTCGATGTAAGCCTGCAGCAATATCCCAAATGTAATCACCTTGGTAAGCATTGCTTGGAAAAGTAAGTGCTTCTCCACACAACTCTAAGTATCTTAGCCATACCGATGTCGTGAGGATATCAATTTGCCGACCTGCATCATTTAGATAATATTCGCGATATACATCATAGCCGACCGCTTCAAGCAAGTTAGCAATGGTTGCCCCATATGCCGCTCCACGTCCATGACCAACATGCAATGGACCCGTGGGGTTTGCTGAGACAAACTCAATATGCACTTTGATACCAGAATATATTTCTGTATTACCAAAATTATCTTTCTCATTTAGAATTTGATTTAAAATTTCAGCTTGATGATTAGCGCCTAGATAAAAATTTAGGAACCCTGGACCGGCAACTTCTATATTATCAATAATTGGATCTTCAGGAATGCAGCCCACAATTTTTTCTGCAAGCTGGTGAGCAGGTGTATTCATTGATTTTGCAAGCTTTAGTGCTAAGTTACTTGCAAAATTACCATGTTGTTTGTCTTTGCTACGTGTGACATGGATTTCAACTTTGATATCTGTAGGTAATTCGCCGGTAGTTTGCAAACTTGTTACGGCGTCAGACAGCAGCTTAGAAATATACGTTTGCATTAAGAAAAGTCAGTCATGTACAAAGGCATTGCATTGTACTTAAATATAGAAAGCCTGCATTAAATTTTAAAAATTACGTGTTATTCCATTTCAAGTGGATCCACTTCAATATTCCAACGTACACGCTTTGCAAGCGGGCGTTGCTGAATAGCTTGTGTCCAGTTATTCAATTGTCCTTGCAAAAATTTCCTGCTGCTCGAAATTATGACTAACTGACTTTGATACATACCAGCTTTGCGTTCTAGCATAGCTGGAATTGGACCCATTACATTTAATTTAGATGAATTTTTTATGATTATGTAAGTTTTAATGTCTTGTAAAAATTGCTGCGTTAAATTTTGTTGCTGTGCACGTGCGCGTATCAAGACCATAAAGGTATAGGGTGGTAGTGCACAGCTTTTACGAATTTTAAGAGATTCTTCAGCAAAGGCCTCGTAACCATGAGCCAATAAACAGTTAAGTAGTGGATGCTGAGGCTGATAAGTTTGCAGCAGCACTTTTCCTTTATTTGTGCTGCGGCCCGCTCTTCCAGAGACTTGCACAATTAATTGGGCGAGTCGTTCGGTGGCACGGAAATCCACACTAAATAAACCGTGATCAACATTTAAAATGCCTACCAGAGCAACATTAGGAAAATCATGGCCCTTGGATAGCATTTGAGTACCAATGATTATTTGATACTTACCATTACGAATATCATTTAACTTGTTTTGTAGTGCGTTCTTCTTGCGAGTGCTATCACGATCAATTCGAGTGATAGCTACTTTAGGAAAGATCTCCCGGAGTTTATTTTCAATTCGTTGTGTGCCTTCCCCCAACCATATTATATTTTTCGAATTGCACTGCGGGCATATATTGGGAGCTTGCTGTTCTTTATGACAGTGATGACACTTGATAATTTTTTGTTTTTTATAAAAAGTCATTCGAGCATCGCAACGTGAGCATTCAGCAACCCATCCACAATCTTGACAAAGCACGGTGGGCGCATATCCGCGGCGGTTTAAAAAAAGCAAAACTTGGTGTTTTTTATTTACTGCGGTCTCAATTGCTTCTAAAAGTTCATCAGATAGGCCCTCACGTACTGCTTTAGCTCGCATATCAATCAACTTAACTTGCGGAATTTTAGTCTGCTGTGCACGTTTCCTAAGCATTAATTTTTGATAGCGCCCTAGATTGACATTGTGCTGGCTTTCAAAAGATGGAGTAGCACTTCCTAAAACTATGGGGATAGCCAACTGTTTAGCTCGATAAATAGCTATATCACGCGCATGATATATAAAACTTTCTTGCTGTTTGAATGATAAATCATGTTCTTCATCAACAACTATCAAACTAAGATTTTTAAAAGATAAAAAAACTGCAGAACGTGTTCCAACAATTATTTTTGCTTTACCGGTGTTAGCTGCTAGCCAAGTTTGTGCACGTTCAGTTTCACTTAAGGATGAATGCATTACTGCAACCTGCATACTTAATCTTGCTTCTATGCGTTGCACGAGTTGCGGGGTAAGCCCAATTTCGGGCACAAGTATAAGCACTTGTCCATTATTACAAACTACGTCATTTGCTAAGGCGAGATAAACCTCGGTTTTACCACTTCCAGTAACTCCAGCGAGCAAGTAAGTGTTAAATTCATTCAACTTTTGGCGAATTTGAGTATATGCGTGGTGCTGTTCTACATTTAGAGAAATTTTTTCAACCGCATGGTTGGGCTTTTCTTCTTGCTTTGCATCATGAACTCGTACTTTTTTAACGAGATTTTTATCTATTAATGCATTTATAGCAGGTCGCCAATTTGGTATATGCTTGGCTATTTCGTTTGCGCTAAGGCCGTCTGGGTGTGTTTGTACTAATTCAAAAATAAAACGTTGCTTAGGTGCTTTAGCTAATGCACTGTTCGGAATTTCATTATTAGAAATTTTGTATATTATTCTACTCGATGGTGTTATGAATTTACCTTTACGCAATACACTAGGTAAGGCTGTGCTAAGTACTTCGCCAAGCGGTTGTTGGTAATAGTTGGCGGCCCAAAATAATAATTCCAGCAACGAAGCATCAAACACTGGTTGCGCATCAAGTATCTCGTTGACTGCTTTTAATTTACTCGGTGCTAGCTTACTGCAACTGCTTTTTCCAACTATAATGCCTGTAAGCTTGCGTTTCCCAAACAACACTCGAGCACGAGTACCTAGCTCGATATCGTCCATAATTTGATTGTTAGGGGCTAGGTATTCAAAGTTTTGATATAGCGGTACCGGCAAGGCAATAAGTAGGATAGCTGTTGATTTCATTACTATTGGCTTGTCTTTCTAGGTTTGATCTTCACTCTAAATGATAAGTATTTGAAGTAGATGAATTCAGCTGATCCAATAAGGCGATATTTTCTGTGGATAAATTTGTGGATAAGATGTCACGGGAGCGTTAACTAGTACGATTAAACCCGGTTAATATGTTAATGCAGCCAACTATTATTAAATTAAACTATTGAAAACCAAAGATATATTTTTCTATATGGGCCTAGGTATTAATTACCTAAGTAGCAAGCATAATTATCTGACAATGTGAATAAATCACATCAATATTGTGAAGTATCTTACGCGAACTTTGTTTGGTTGAAATGTCAACGAATTTCATTGTGATCCGTTATAAAGCTTATGGAGGCATTTTATGCCTTAAAGTTGGGTTCAACCAACTACTTTGATTCGCGCCTGCAAAAATATACAACATATACTGTTAGTTTAATGTTGTGCAGAAGCGTAGAGAATTTTAGGGATACTTTGAGCTGCTGATTAAGTGAGGACAGATTGGTTACAGCACATTCTCAGCAACTTGAGGAGTTTCTCGCGAATGTAGAGCGTCGAGCTTTTCATATGGCGGAGTTATCGACTAGGAATCGTGAAGATGCTTTGGATATTGTGCAGGATGCCATGATGCAGTTAGTTAAAAAATATGCCAATAAACCCGCAGAGCAGTGGGCGCCATTGTTTTATCGAATACTCAACAATCGCATTATGGATTTACATCGTAGAAATACTACGCAAAGCCGCTGGCGTGTATGGTTATCAGACAGAAATGATGAAGACACGGATCCAGTGCAACAATTGCCAAGCAATGAAAAGGATCCATTGACAATGTCTAATTTGCAAGATTCTGTGGAGCATGTAAACGCTGCGATTCAACAGCTTTCTTCACGTCAACGTCAGGCATTCTTATTGCGTGCTTGGGAGGGTATGGATGTTGCAGAAACCGCGCGAGTAATGAATTGCTCACAGGGTAGTGTGAAAACTCATTATTCTCGAGCTGTTAATTTTTTACGGGAGCATTTACAAGATCAGTTATGAGTATCGATAAACAAAAACTGAGCGAACAAGAGTTAGTTACACAAATTCGTGAGGCTTTAGATGATTCTGTGGAGCGTATTGATGCTGAAACACGCCATAAGATCAATGCAGCTCGTCAAAAGGCTTTAGCACAACAAAAACAAAGTACATTCTTTGCCTTACGTTGGGGTACAGCAGGTATAGCGACAGCATTATCAATATTTATAGCGATACTAATTATAAAGACACAATTACCGGGATCAATTGAAGAAGAGGATATAGAGGCCATAGAGCTCATGGCCGCACAAGATACATTTGATATGTATGAAGAGCTGGAATTTTATACTTGGCTAGCTGAAGAAGATGTTACGACCTAGTCATGTATTGGCGTTATGGTTCTTTTTTTATATTCAGTCTAGTTGGTCTGAATCCATGGATGTTGAAGTAGAACTTGATGAGGAATTTTTGGAAATTTTGGGATCTTTTGAAGCAGAGGAAGATGATTGGTATGACTTCTTTTGGTCAACAATTGATGAGACACAACAAGAAAGCACAACGGATGTGGGTAATGAATAAAGTATGTATTTATATCGCTCTCATTACGTATTGTGCATGGAGCTATGCACAAGAGGCTGCAATACAATGGAGTGATTTAAGTGCAGAGCAACAACAAGTCTTAAAGCGCTTTGAAGGTCGTTGGTTTGAATTGTCACCCCAAAAACAAAGCAAGCTCGCTCGAGGTGCTGAGCGTTGGTCATCGATGACGCCAGAACAACGCACTCAAGCCAAGAAACGCATGCAACGATGGAAATCTTTGGATGACATGCAAAAGCAGCAAGTACGTGATCGATTCAAGCACTTTGAACAGCTTCCGCCTGAACAACGTAGGAAAATTCGTGAGCGTTACAAATGGTTTCAAAGCTTACCACCAGAACAAAGATTAAGATTGCGAGAGCGTTGGCAAAATATGACTCCCGAGCAACGCCAAAAGATGCGCAATAAATGGAAAAATCATGCGAGAAAAAGTGGCATAGAAAAAGACCATGATCGAAGACGCAGAGAAAAAGACCGCGATCGATAGTTGTTGCCAAATTATTGTCATTATTCTTTAGTTTTAAAAGCCTCTATCAGCAAAACGGCACATATTGTTGAATAACCGTTCCTATCTAATAGCCATTCGGCTAAAGTATTGTTTAATTTGATGTATAAATATATTTTCAATGACCATCGCACCAGGTGACACTCGCCAATTATCGACCTTGTCACGCCTTGGTTTATTTGGTGCTGTTGACTTAGAGCAATGTGCTGGTCTGCTTGCTAAGTGCAATAGTAGAACATTTAAGCCTGGTGAATTACTGCTTTACAAAGATCAAGAAAACTGCTCAATGTATGTGATCATAGATGGTCACTTGGGGATGCATCTGCATGAAGACGCCCCTGCTGTAGTGACGCTAAATCCTGGCGACACTGTCGGTGAAATGTCAGTCATTGGCGAGCAACCCGTAAGTGCCTTCGTTAGAGCACAAACAGAATGCAAAGTACTAGAGATTCCAGAAAAACTTTTATGGGAATTCGTTTCTAGTGATGTAAATTTTGCGCGTAACCTGATGAAGCTTTTTGTCAAACGCATGCTAGATTTAAATCGTCTTGTCTATGAGCGTATGCAAGAAGAGGAACGTAATAACCTCAAGGCGGATAAAGACGAATTTACTGGTATGTACAGTAAGCAATGGCTTAAAGAAACTCTGCCCTATGAGATGACGCGTTGTACCATGCGTAATCGCACATTAGCGATGTTGATGCTAGAAGTTGATCGGTTTCAAAACTTAATCGAAATCTATGGTCAATATACCGCGAATAAAATATTTCAGGCTATCGCTAATGCAATACAAATAGAATTGCGTGGTATGGACATGGCAGTGAAGTTTAGTGAAGGCTGCATAGCTTTATTGTTAATTGGTACAGATGCGGTACAAGCTGAAAATGTTGCCAAACGTATACATCGCGCAGTTGATCAAGTTGTATTAAACGATATTAGGGTTAATGAAAAATTTGCAGTATCTATAGGAGTAGCGGAGATGGCCGCTGAAGATTATGCCGATTTACTTATCGCACGCACTCAGGCGGCACTTGCAAGGGCTGCCAGCGAGGGGGCAAATCAAACCTCGTATTAAAGACTTCAACACAGGCTGCCTCAGAAACCTACTGCAAGCTATTAAAAATCACCTCGCTTCTCAATCATCCATATAAATTTCAAGGTCTTAAGAATTTTGCAGCATTTAAATTGTCAAATCTACAATTGCATTTAGTCATCGTTTACCGATAAAGTTTGCACCCAGGTAGTTCTGGAGAACCTAGTGAGTGATTTGAGTCTACAAGTACTTCGAACAGACGTGTCTGGTATGCCTATGGAGTGGGTTAACTATCAGGATGCTGCACGTTTATATTATGGCGAACAAGTTGCCTATTCTTGCGGTGAGCCATTATATGTTATTCACGGTGGGGTCAACGCACACAGTGGAATACGCAGTGAAATCGAAGTGCATTCAATTATCGCTACACATGGGAATAACCGATCTTTGCATGATAGTTATATTCCACCTCTAAATAATCGCGCACTATTCAAACGTGATGCGAGTTTGTGTTTATATTGTGGTGAGCGTTTTGATCGCCGAGACCTATCGCGTGATCATGTCAGACCGCTCAGCCAAGGTGGCACCGATGAATGGAATAATGTCGTAACGGCCTGTAAGCGTTGTAATAATCACAAGGCGGGGCAAACACCTGAGGAATCTAGAATGCAATTGCTGGCTATTCCATTTACCCCCACGCATGCGGAATATATCTATTTGCAAGGTCGCCAAGTGTTGGCGGACCAAATGAAATTTTTATTAGCCCATTTCCCTCGTACAAGCCCGTTACATAAACGCTTAAGTAAATTAACTTAACTTGAGTTAGTGATTGCTTGTAGATCACTTTTTTTTTAAGAAATCTACATACTGTGCCTAATTGCTTCACATAAAACAAACAGGTTCTTGCACTCATATAGATTACTATGTAAGAGTGTTCTCATAAGTAAACAAGCTTAATATCAATGCCAAACTATAAAGGCAAACAAGACTATACACACGGCAGTGATACTTGCCTGGGTGTGCTGATTACTAATCTTGGTACTCCGGCTGCGCCAACTGCGAGTGCTGTAAGAAAATATTTGGCGGAATTTTTATGGGATCCGCGTGTAATAGAAATACCAAGGCTGTTATGGTGGTTAATATTAAACGCGATTATATTACCAACTCGACCAAGTAAAAGCGCTAAGGCTTATGCAAAAGTATGGACGGATGAGGGTTCACCACTATTAGTCATTAGCAAAAAACAGTGCGCTGCTTTGCAAACTGCTTTGGATAAAGCTTGTTCTGGGAAAATTAAAGTTGAATTAGCAATGCGCTATGGTCAACCATCGATCCAATCTGCGATAAATACATTACAAGAACATAATGCCAGACGTATTTTGGCATTACCGCTATACCCACAATATTCTGCTAGCACCACTGCATCAACTTTTGATGAAATTGCAAAGGATTTTAAACAGCTACGTTGGTTGCCAGAACTACGCATGGTAAACCATTATGGTTCGGAACCTGAATATATTGATGCATGCGTTGAGCAAATCCAAAACTATTGGCAGCAACACCAACGCAGTCAAAAGCTATTATTTTCTTTTCATGGTTTACCTAAACGAAATCTATTACTCGGCGATCCTTATCATTGTGAGTGTCATCAAACCGCACGGTTAGTCGCAGAAAAACTTACTCTAAAAGATGATGAGTGGGAAATTACCTTTCAATCGCGTTTTGGTAAGGCAGAATGGTTGCAACCATATACAGATAAACGACTCTCATTGTTGCCTAGTGAAGGTATTACATCTATCGATGTATTCTGTCCGGGATTTTCAGCGGATTGTATTGAAACATTGGAAGAAATCGATATGCAAAACCATGAAATTTTTCTGCAAAACGGTGGCCAGTCGTTCAACTATATACCAGCCCTAAATGCTGAACCTGCCCATATTCAGGCGCTTGTAAAAATTATTTTGCGACATACAAAAGGTTGGCCTGAATGTTCATCAGAATATGCAGAAGCTGAAGATAAAGAGGCGATACGACAACGCGCTTTACAATTGGGGTCCGAACAGTAGTAATGATGTGCTTGCTCCCTTGCAATTCTTGAATTTATTTAATTTCACTGAGTACCCGTAAACAAAGTCGTTCGGCTTGGGCTGCATATCCACCTCTAAATAAATTGAAGTGATTAAGAATGTGATAGAGGTTGTAAAAGTCTTTACGTACCTGATAACCGCGATCCACGGGAGTGTACTCTTCATATGCGCGGTAGAATTCTTGATTGAAACCGCCAAACAACTCAGTCATGGCAAGATCGGATTCGGGATCACCATAATAGCTGGCCGGATCATAGATCACCGGACTACCGTCCGTGATAAAGCCAAAATTACCGGACCATAAATCCCCATGTAGCAAACTAGCTTTGGGCGAATAGACTCGAAACAACGTATCAAAATCACTTAGTAGTCGCTCGCAATTTGAGAGCAGTGAGCGTGGTGCGTGATTTTTCTTTGCTAAGTTAAATTGGTGACCAAGTCGGGTATTACGCCAGAAGGCTATCCACTCATCATACTTGTCATTGGGCTGTGGTGTTGCCCCAATCCAATTGTCTTGCTGCCAACCAAAATAATTACCCGTGTGTTCATGTAATTGAGCCAGTGATGTTCCTAAACATGCATGAGATCCTGAGTGACTAAGATCTAAATACTCAAGCAGCAGAAAGCTGAATTTATCCGTTTGTCCATGTGTAATAGCTTGGGGAACACGAAGTGTATTTGTATTTGCTATGGCATGTAGATTAATGGCCTCGGATTTCAGCATGCCATACATAGAAAGTTGATGAGTTTTTAGAAAATATGATTTTGTGTGACATTGAAGTTTGAATGTCTCACATATATCTCCACCGGTTATTGGAGAAATTTTTTCTATGTTAATTTTTTCTTTGGCACCAACATTTAATTGCTTTTCTAGATCGCCAATATCAATTGCCATGTATAGTTAAAAGATTAACTTTTTATGTGATTTAGATTGCATTTTATTTTATTCTCTGGGTTAGCACCCCATAGGATTTGTTAAATTGAATCAAAGTCGCCGTGAACGCAATAATTTTCACAGGACTTTAAATAGAATTTATTAGGCTTGTAATAAGCTTAACCATCTATCCCTGCGAAATTGACCAAAATCAAATTTATCAAACAGATTATCCAGTGCAGCGAAATCGGGTTGTTTACGCTTGAGTCTAATTGGATTTGAAAAACCTACATCACAATGAATTGTAGTTAGTTTTTTGTACAGTAATAACATCTCTCTGTGATCTTCGATTAGACTTTGAATACGTTTCGCGCCGCGAATTTTCATGGATCCAATTTTAGTGTAGTTCTCCAATAGTTCTTCCAAGCTGGAAAACCGATTCAGTAACTTAGCTGCGGTAGCCATTCCAATTCCTGGTGCTCCTGGGATGTTATCGACTTTATCTCCAGCAATTGCTAATTGATCTGCAATTTGCTTAGGATAAACACCAAACTGCTTCTTAATTTGCGGAATGGAATGTCGCTCTGCTTTGGCAAAATTCCACCAAATATCATCCTCAAAAATGAGTTGTGCCAAGTCTTTATCTGAGCTCAGAATGGTAATTTTATGCCCGCGTTCACGCATGTATTTCGCTAGCGTACCAATCAAGTCATCAGCCTCATATTGATCACTACCTGTTTCAAAGACACCCAATGCACGTAAAAATTCTCGGCAGTAAGTAAACTGTCGTTTTAATTCTTCCGGGGCAGGTTCACGGTTCGCTTTATATTCGGGATACAGTTCATTGCGAAACGAAGTGCTAAGACTCTCGTCAAAGGCAAAACCCACATATTTAGGTTGTGCTTGTTGTAGAAATTGATACACAAAATCGGCAAAGCCATATACGGCATTGACCGGTTCATTGTCTAGATTCACTACATGATCTGGCACCGTAAACCAGGCTCGAAACACATAGATACTCGAATCTACTAAGTAGACACTTTCTGTCATGATATAGAGAGAAAAAGATATTTGAGTACGACTTTACTAAAGAGTCGCACTGAAGTCAGCTTTAAATGAAAATGGTTATTGAACGCTTTTAATCAGTTGCCCAGGCTTGGGTTCACCATCAGGATACATACCATTTAATAAACGTAATTGCTCAACCGGATGATGTGATAGATCAGAGTTTTTAGCCAAGGATGCAAACGTGTCTCCTGCTTTCGCGCGAACTAGTTTGATGTGTTTAGGCTTAGCCAGCTTTACTTCACTTTTTTTTAGTTTGCGTAAACTTTTAATTGTATCAAGAGCAGCACCATCATAACTGTTTAAGGCATTTTGATTTTTACCCGCAACCAGTATTTGATAAATACGTTTGTCATAAAAAATAGCAGCAACGCGGCTTGGTAATTTTCCACTTTGTGTGTTTAAAGTAGTCAGTCCAGTGTAGCCTTGAAAATTAGCAGTTTGCACATCTTGACCATTGCTAATTTTACCTTTGAATTGTTCAGTCAAATATTCTTTTGGAGTTTGACGTTTGTTTAAATCAGTAACCGTAATTTGCAATTGCGCATCGCCAGTTTTGGGTTGCGCAAGTAACCGATCGGACAAGTTATCTATCTTCCAGTCCTGAGGAAATTCGATAAACAGATTTAAATCATTGTGATAAAGCTTATTGCCACGTAATACACCATCTTTTTCTGATGGACCAATTATTACACCATCCATGTAGTTTAAGAAACCTTCACGATTGGCTTCGCGTGTGGCTGCAGTTTTAAATTTATTTGCGGCCCTTACAACTTCTTGAAGTCGTTTATCATTTGCGGGGTGAGTAGAAAAAGTGCCATGATAAGCACGTGGCTCACGACCTTCTTCCTTGGCAAGTTGTTTATCGAAATCTTCTTGAGATTTGAGAATAGCCACTACATTTATCATTTCTTCTGGGTCGTAGCCGACGCGCGCTAGGTATTCAGATCCTAAACGATCGGCTTCCAACTCGTGATTGCGACCATAACCACGAACTAGTGCTGTTCCGCCCACATTGGCGAGATCTGCGGCAGCTCTACTGCCAGTGAAGATACCGACGCCAGCACCCAAAAGACCGGTTAAGGTGCCTACACTTTGTTGACGCACACCATGGCGTGCCGTTACGTGTCCAATTTCATGGCCAAGCACACCTGCAAGCTCCGCCTCAGAATTCATATAAGCCATAATCCCCCGCGTGATATAAACGTAACCACCTGGTAAAGCAAAGGCGTTGACTTGCGGAGTGTCGAGAACTGTAACGTGAAAAACTAGATTGCTGCGGTGGCTCTTTTGGGAAAGCTCCTCGACGATACCTTCTACATAACTTTGTAGCGCCTCATCCTCATAAGGACGATACTGTTTCATGATTTCTTGATGTGCTTGTTTACCAAGATTGATCTCTTGTGCCTCAGACATCAACACAAAGTCTTGTTTGCCAGTCACTGGATTGGTTGCGCATCCCGAAACGAATATTTCTCCTACAAGGAAAAGACTCATGATTAGAAGTTGAATTCGCTTACCCATTATTGCTTTCCTAAAATATGTTATTAATTTGGTTCAAATTGTATAAGACTTGGGTGGCTTATATTCATGGTTAATTTGCCATAATTAGTATAAACCCAACCACGCGTCATTAGTGTATCACCTATCTTTTTGACGTATGCTTGACGTGAAAAGTTTCCAAAATCCCGTTTATTTAAGCGTAAGCGCAGTCCAGATTGAAGCTCTAGCCAAACTGATAGATTCGTTTCAAATGCACGAGTGAGTTTTCCGGTTACAATATAAAAGCCTCGACTCTTAGGGTTTAATGCTTCAGCTGGTATAAAGTTTTTTGGTAGCTTTCCCCATAAATTAAGATGTTTTATTCTTGCATACTGCTCTGAAGCACGATAACAAGGTATGTAATCAAGATTTTTGCCAACAGCAACCCAATGACCAAGACCTTGGCGCAGCAGCCATGCAGTTACGTTAGTGTCATCGAGTAAAAAAAGGTGCGCAAGTTGTCGTCCATAACGATCTCGATGTTCAGTATCGAATCGAATTTTTACATGATAACGATGTTCCTTTAGCAATTTTTCTAGCTCGGTGCTGGCTTGATCTGCGCCTTGCTGAGGCCTTGGATAAAGCTCGGGTGTGTTAATACCAATTAAGCGCAGCTTATTACCATTTTTAAGGCGGACGGTATCACCATCGTAGATGTAGGTGACAACACCTGTTGCATCAATTCGATCAGGTGTGCAGGAATCCTTGGAATATAATGTTGTACCGAAAGACCAACTAAAAAAAACGAGGAATATCGCGAGGCATGCTCGCATCATAGATCAGTTATTTCTTGCCGTAACGCTTTCTGAATTTATCCACCTGACCTGCAGAGTCTACAATTTTTTGTTTACCTGTGAAGAAGGGATGACACTGTGAGCACACATCGATATGCATGGACTCAGAACCATAGGTAGAGCGCGTAATAAAGGTATTTCCGCAACTACAAGCAACATTTACTTCTTGATAATCTGGATGAATATTTGGTTTCATTAACTTGATGACTTTTTAAAAGCGCTCGCGGATCATACTCAACCACAATCCCCAACTCAAGTGCGGCCTTAGAATGCATTAAATTACCAAGCTCCTTCAAGTATTGCTACCGATCAGGCTTCACAAGCCTTGAATTAGCGTGTTCCTTTAAAGTATTTCTAACAATTTTCACTTAAGTGATTGTCCGCAGTGAGGTTTGTAACTTATCCACAAAATCTGTGGATAAAACTGTGAATACTTCTTAGGCTTATCGACAAAACACGAGAAATTTTACACTTTTGTTAAATCGCTTAAAAAATGTACAAGAATATAACTTCTTGATTATTATATGTTAATTTTTACAAAAAGAAATTAGGTGATTCTTTAGTCAAAAAATCGCCGCTCACACACCTACTTGATTACACTTGTGTATAACCTGATTGCGAGACACAAAATATTCGGTATTGGCATTTAAAGATCTTTAGTCTGTATCACGTTTACATTCAACTGCGATCAATTGGCCTGATGCAGCAATTTCAACTGCAATTTCGATGGGGGCACAGCATATTTGGCAATCTTCGATATAGTTCAGACTTCCGGTACTACAATCAATTAGGATTTCCAAGCTCTCACCACAGTAGGGGCATTGGATATCTGTGGTCTTTATGTATTCCTGCATGAATCGGTATGTTAGATTTTTTCTGGCAGCAGTCGTTGCAGCACTTCATCGAGGAAGCGATAGCCACGTTCACTACATCGAATGCGGTCTTTATCAATAATTAACAGCCCATCATTTTCCAAGGATTCAAGCTGTGTGAGAAGCTTCGTATATCCCAGTCCGGTATGATTTTCGAACTGTTTTCTACTAAACCCATGTTTTAATCGCAGGGCATTTAATAAAAACTCAAATACTAAATCTTTATGGGTTAATAATTGAGCTGCTCCCATTGCTACGTCATCAAATGCTTGTCGAATAAATTGTTGTGGATGCCGCGGCTTTTCACTGCGCGTAATTGTGCCACTCTCAAAACAGCTAACTTTTTGATGTGCACCTGCACCAATACCAACATAATCACCAAATTGCCAATAGTTTGAATTGTGCACACATAGGTATTTATTTTTAGCAAACGCAGATACCTCGTATTGTTGATATCCGTGTTCAGCTAATAAGGATACTCCTTGCTGTTGCATGTCCCAGCTATGTTCGTCGTTAGGTAGACAGGGAGGGTGTCGGTAGAAGCTTGTATTGGGCTCAATAGTTAATTGATAGTAAGAAATATGTGTAGGATTTAATGCAATCGCTTGTTCAACATCATATGCGGCTTCTTGCAGGGTCTGCTTAGGTAAAGCATACATCAAATCAATATTAATATTTTCAAAGCCCGCATGTTTTGCTGCCCGCACTGCAGCTAATGCCGTTTGTGCATTATGAATTCGCCCGAGCTCTTGTAGTTTTGAGTCAGAAAAACTTTGTACGCCAATTGAAATTCGATTAATCCCTGCATTACGAAAGCCAACAAAGTTTTGTTGATCAAACGTTCCAGGATTGGCTTCTATGCTGATTTCAACATCGTTTGCAAGGGTTAGATGATCCTTAATCATCGAAAGCAAGTGTTGAATACTATTTGCAGAAAATAAACTAGGGCTTCCGCCTCCAATAAAAACGCTAATAATTTCACGTCCATCGACCGCGCTTGCTTGTTGCTGCAAATCGACAATTAAAGCATTAATATATTGGTCTTCTGGTATAGGTGAGCGAATTTCATGTGAATTAAAATCACAATAAGGACATTTTTTGATACACCATGGTATGTGTACATAGAGAGACAAAGGTATATCGGTCATGGTCTTGCAAGATTAATCGTGCAGGTAAAGTGATAGCGGAACATCAAGCATAAACCAGTACTATGTTGATGTGTATATATATGTATGGATCAACTGAATAAACGACTTATGTATGCATCTAGAAAAATACCTTCTAGCGAAGCGCTACAATTAACTTGTGTAGTGCCTGAGCACGGTGGCTAATTCGATTTTTTTCTTCAGGATCTAATTCCGCTGAAGAACATCCATGTGTGGGCACGAAAAACAGGGGATCATAACCAAAACCGTTTTGCCCCGTTATCTTGCGCAAAATTGTTCCTTCCCACGTTCCCTGGCATATCAATGGCATCGGATCTTGAGCATGTCGCATGTACACAATCACACATTGGAAGCGCGCGGTACGTTGTGTATCTGGGATATCAGCAAGCTGGCTAAGTAATTTTGCATTATTAGCCTCATCGTCTGCACCACTGCCTGCATAACGCGCGCTATAAACCCCGGGTGCACCCTGCAAGACATCCACTTCAATGCCAGAGTCATCGGCTAATGCAGGGAGTCCGGTATGTTGTGCCGCATGTCGCGCTTTAATAATTGCGTTTTCTACAAAAGTTGTTCCTGTTTCAGCAACTTCAGAAACATTAAATTCAGATTGCTGAATAAGATGAAACCGTTGTTGATCAAGTACGGCCTGGATTTCTCTTAACTTTCCAGCATTATTACTGGCAAGAACGATTTTTTCTGCCATCTACACACCTAGGCAGATTTTTTGCTGGTGAATAATTTCTTGGATTCCATTGTTTGCGATGGTCAGTAACGCCATTAATTCATTGTGAGTGAATGCTACTTGCTCCGCGGTACCCTGTATTTCAATAAATGATTCGGCATCATTCATGACAATATTCATATCTGTTTCTGCACAGCAATCTTCTGCGTAATCGAGATCCAATATTGGTATGGTGTTGAAAATTCCAACAGATACAGCTGCCACGAAATGAGTAATTGGGTCGGCATTAATTGCACCAGATCTATTCAATTGTTGGATAGCATCATGCAATGCAACAAACCCGCCGGAGATTGAAGCAGTGCGTGTGCCACCATCGGCTTGGATTACATCACAATCTACAGTAATCGAGTGCTCACCTAATAACTTAAGGTCCACAGCGGCACGCAAAGATCGACCGATTAATCGTTGTATCTCTAAGGTCCGACCACCTTGTTTGCCACGCGCAGCTTCACGTGACATGCGGCTGCTGGTTGAGCGCGGCAGCATGCCATATTCTGCAGTAATCCATCCTTGGTCTTCGCCTCTGAGAAATTTAGGCACTTGGTCTGATATGGTTGCCGTGCAAAGGACTTTAGTATCGCCAAATTCAACCAGTACGGAACCTTCCGCATGCTTGGTATAGTTGCGGGTAAATTGGATTTCACGCAGTTGGTTTGGGTTACGGCCGCTAGGTCTAGTCGTAGAATTCATAAAACTACCTGGTGGAAATGCAGAGAGTCGCGCATTATACGCAAAAAAATTGATAACTAGGGCGTGATTGCAAGTAAATCACATAATCAAAAAGGACATATAAAGAATGCTGTGCAGTATGACGGGATTTGCACGTGTAGAAGATACGTGTGAGCAGGGTAATTTAGTTTGGGAATTACGCTCAGTAAACCATCGTTATTTAGAAATCAATTTTCGATTACCAGAGGAAGTTCGTCGCTTAGAAACACAACTCCGTAAGTATCTGCAGGCAAAGCTTGCACGTGGGAAAGTCGATTGCGTGCTTCGCTACCAACTCGCTGATATTCAAACTGCTATTTTAGAATTAAATAAACCGCTACTCGAAAGTTTGATACAACAAATTACATATGTGAATAGTAAATTGCCTGAGTATGAACTGCCTAAAGCAATGGATATGCTGGTCTGGC
>CAJHZF010000261.1_pt1 | contig 26190 bp, 16 predicted proteins | sample 9198891 | NCBI WGS metagenome assembly CAJHZF01 (sample SAMEA7708349, study PRJEB35096) | sediment metagenome | biome: marine neritic benthic zone biome [ENVO:01000025]; feature: sediment [ENVO:00002007]; material: shallow marine sediment [ENVO:03000034] sea grass bed [ENVO_01000059] ...
AGAATAACTTATCAAATCAACTCTACACTGTAGGTATTTTGGATTCAAATGAAGTTGCACATGCTTATAATGCAATGGATATCTTTGCATTTGCATCTAAAAGTGAAACTCAAGGCATGGTGATCACTGAAGCAATGGCAGGTGGTGCTCCAGTTGTAGCAATTGATGCCCCAGGAGTAAGAGAAGTAGTTCGAGATCAAATCAATGGCAGATTACTTCAAAGTGAAAATATTGATGAATTTACTGCAGCCTTAGAATGGATTAAATCAAAGTCAATAAAAGAAAGACAAGAATTGCAAAAACAAACGAAAGCTACAGCAGTTGAATTTTCAATACAGCGCACTGCAGACAAAGCACTAAAACACTACCAAAGGATTAAAAATCAATCTCTCTCAAATCGTAACAAAGAATATTTTTCATGGGCCTCTGCATTAAATTTTATTGAAGCAGAATGGGAAAGGCTAAAGGGGATAACGGATGCTGTCGGGGATGCCATAAATCCTGAGCAATCAGAAGATTAATTCATCGCGATGGTATATCAAATAGAAGTATTCTTACGCGAAATACGTCGTTGGTTTAGTCGAAGCGAATGGATGATACGTGTACTTGGTTTACCTATTTCTAAAGATGCATCTGTCAAATCAGGTTTAATAATCATTCAGATTGATGGTTTATCTCACACTCAATTAAAACGTGCAATTAACGATGGCAATATGCCATTTCTAAAAAAACTTCAAAAATCTGAGCATTATCGCCTGCACTCACTTTATTCCGGTATTCCTTCTAGTACACCCGCATTTCAAGGTGAACTTTTCTATGGTGTAAAAACAGCAGTGCCTACTTTTAGTTTTATGGATCGTAACACCAGAGACGTGCATGTCATGTATGAACCCAATGCCGCTTTAACAGTAGAAGATTCATTAAAACAACAGGGTGAACCCTTGTTAAAAGGGGGTAGTGCTTATTGCGATATCTATGCAGGTGGTGCGGAGGAATCTCATTTTTGCTCCTCTTCTTTTGGATGGGGAGGCATATTGCGTGCGGCCAACCCATTTGTATTAATTTTTTTCTTAATAACTAACATGTTTAGTTTATTGCGTACATTCGCACTATTTGTTCTAGAAATACTTCTTGCAATCGTAGATTGTATTTCTGGTTTTATTCAAGGTCGTGACCTGATAAAAGAGCTTAAATTTATTCCAACACGCATCACGATCTGCATACTACTAAGAGAGCTCGTAACAATTGGGACAAAAATTGATATTGCACGCGGCTTACCCATCATACATTTAAATCTCATTGGCTATGATGAACAAGCCCATCGAAGAGGGCCGAGCTCTAGATTTGCTCACTGGTCACTTAAAGGAATAGACAGAGTCGTTAGAAGGATATGGCGTGCTGCACATCACTCTAAACGACGGCATTATGATATTTGGATTTATTCTGATCATGGCCAAGAAGATGTGCTTGCTTACCCCAAGTTACATGGACACAGCATTGAGGAAGCGATAGCTGATGTTTTTAAAACTACTACCGATCATGCAAAAAATTATGCTGAATCGCGCGGCATTGAATCACAACGTGCGCGATTACTTGGCGGTAATAAAATTCAGAAACTACTTTCTACTTATGTAGATGTATTGACAAACTCAAACAATGATAGCCCGGTTATTGCGGCAATGGGTCCACTCGGACAAGTGTACTCCCCGTATCAACTATCTGTGCAACAACGGGACCTAATTGCAAAACAGCTTGTGACTGTAGCTAAAGTTCCATTAGTGCTTGTTAAAGATGGATTAAGTAACGCAATCGCATGGATGCAGAATAAACGTCTTTCTTTGCCTCAGGATTGTGCTCAAGTATTTGGTGCAAATCACCCTTTTTTAAATGAACTTACTACTGATTTTATACGCGTTTGCCATCATAAAGATGCGGGTGACTTTATAATTTGCGGATGGTATAGCGGCGTACCCTACCAATCTTTTCGCCTAGAAAACGGGTCACATGCAGGACCCGGTGAAAATGAGACACATGCCTTTGCGTTATTGCCTGGTGACACTTTATTACCTGATAGCCAGGTAGATTACCTACGTCCAATGGATCTACGTCAAGCTGCACAAAATATACTTGGGCATGAGGAAACACAGCTTACAACTAAGTTATCACGAAACAGTAGCAAACAAAAATCATTACGCATCATGACCTACAATGTGCACAGCTGTATTGGAATGGATGGCAAAGTTTCCCCGGAACGGATTGCACGTGTAATCGCGCGCTATGAGCCTGATGTTGTTACCTTACAAGAATTAGATGTAAAAAAAATTCGCACCGGTACAGTCGATCAAGCTCATCACATTGCACAAATGTTGGAGATGGAATTTCATTTTCATCAAGCCATTCATATCGAAGAAGAACGTTATGGCGATGCCATACTCACACATTTACCAATGAAACTAGTTAAGGCAGACATTCTTCCAAAAATTTCCGGCAGTCCATCATTTGAACCCCGTGGCGCAATTTGGGTACAAGTTGAGGTCAATGGCACACCCATACAAATAGTGAATACTCATCTTGATTTGAGATCTCGCCCACGCCGTGCACAACTAGAAGCATTACTTGGTGAGAACTGGTTAGGACATTCTGATTGTAATGGTACGACAGTATTTTGTGGGGACTTTAATACTCTACCCTCTTCTGCACTGTATCGCCAAATCAGCAATCAGTATAAAGATTCACAATATAAACGCAGCAAAAAAGGCCCCCGTGGAACTTTCTTTACACGCTTTCCCTCTGCACGTATTGATTACATTTTTGTAGATAAAGCAACAGAAGTAATAACAACTTATGCACCGAATACAGAACTTACTCGTATTGCTTCAGATCATTTACCACTTATTTCAGAGATACAAATAGCTACTTAGTTTTATTGAGTATTCGTAGTAAAATAATTGTTAGCGAATGGTTGTACTATTTAATTTTTAAAGCCCAACTAATTCTGCATGAATATTATGTTCTTTTGCCAGCTTTACAAATGTTACTGAAGGTATTACATCGGGATCATATACAATGATCATTAAATGTGGTTTTTCATCATGAAAAGATGCAGCAAAAACCCCATTTTCATGTAAAAGTACATCGCGAAAATCTTCTAGATTTCCATGAGACAAGCTTTCGTCTATGTGCAAAGTTACATCTACCGTATTTGGTTCCATATTTTCTATCCTAATAAGAAAATTTTGCGCTATATAAAAATTAACTATTAGCCACTTACTAATAATTTAAAATTTAAACTCAGATGAGTGGGATATATATTGATATATATCAAATTACGCAATTACCTTAAATGATTTCATCCTTTTTTAGGTGATTTCGTTTAGAATTTAGACAATGAGCTTTTTATATTGCACGCAAAATTAGATGTGTATGTGGTTGTTTATTTGGATGATAATTTTTGCTACTTGGCAAAATTAATATAAAGGGAGAAGCAATCTATGGATCACAAAAAAATATTACTTACAGTAATGTTCTTGTTAGCCCCAATGTTGGCGAACGCCACTAATGGTTATTTTACACACGGGGTAGGAATCAAAACCCGTGCGCTTGCCGGTGCAGGTGTCGCATTTCCACAAGATGCGATGGCGTCCGCAACCAATCCTGCAGGTATGGCCTTTATAGGAAATCACTATGATATTGGTGCGGTATTGTTTTTCCCCGACCGTGGTTACTCAGCTGGGCCGAGTCTTGCCAATGGAAATGGCGGTGCTTTTACCATTGGACCGGACTCTGAAATCAGTGGCGATAAAGTCTTTTTAATTCCAGGCTTTGGCATAAACTACATGCTCACGGAGCGCGATGCAATTGGCTTATCGGTCTACGGTAATGGCGGACTAAACACCACTTACGATGGTGGTACGGCGTCTTTCAACCCAGGGACGGGTGTAGGCACATTTCCAGGCACATTTGGCGCAGGTACCGCGGGCGTGGATCTTTTTCAGATCTTTTTTAATTTCTCTTATGCGCATAAATTTTCAGAAAATTTCTCAGTCGGTATCAGCCCAATCTTTGTAATGCAAGGCTTTCGTTCTGCAGGTTTGAATGCCTTTGCACCGTTTACCAAAACCTTTGCTGAAAGTGGTGGCATGGCCACGCCCACTGATTTAACCCGCAATGGACAAGACTATTCTTACGGCGGTGGAGTACAAGTCGGGGCCTTAGCTAGAGATGTCATCGGCACCGCTGATTTTGGAATTTCGTATCGCTCTAAAATGTATATGAGTGAATTTGATGAATATTCTGACCTCTTTGCTGAAGATGGTGACTTTGATATTCCGTCGACCTTATGGGCAGGGTTTGCTGTTGATCTAACTAAAAAGCTAACATTGGTCGCCGACTACCAAAAGATCTGGTACGAAGATGTAGATTCGATAAGTAACGATATCCAAAACCTATTTAATTGCCCGACATTAGGCGGTGCAGATTTAGAAAGTTGTTTAGGTGGGGATAATGGTGGGGGTTTTGGGTGGGACAACATCGATGTCTTCAAAGTAGGCCTGCAATGGCAGACTCGTCCAAATGTCACCTTGCGCTTTGGCTATAGCCATACCGATCAACCCATTGATAGCGATCAAGTATTATTTAATATTCTTGCTCCCGGTGTGGTTGAAGATCACATCACCATGGGTGCGACCTTTGAAACACAAATGGGTGAGATAAATGTAGAAGCGATGCATGCCTTACATCATTCTGTTAAAGGTGCTAATCCTTTCGACCCAACGCAGGAAATTCGAATTAAGATGAATCAATTTGAAATTGGCGCGAGTTGGTCTAAAGATTTTTAGGAACACAAAAGTAAGCACGGATTAAATAATCTTGAACTAGATACAAGTGGACTCAACTGCCCATTACCTGTTTTACATCTTAGAAAGAAGTTAAACCAAATATCCCCAGGTCAAGAAATATAAGTTACCGTAATCGATCCTGGTTCAATAAAAACTTTGAATCCTTTTGTAATCAAACCGGAGATGAACTGTTAGAGTCTCAAGAAGAAAATGGAAAATACATCTATAGGATTAAGAAAGGTTGAGGCTTAACTTTAAAATTTTAAATTGAAACGATAAATGACAAAAATAGCAATATTAAATATATCAATACTACTCAGTTTATTTTCCGCCATGGCACATGCTGAGCCAGTTCTGATGTCGCCGGATTGGGCCGAACAAGCGTGCAATGCCTGGAACGAGGATCCCGTTCTCACAGAGAAGCTTTTTGAATCTGGCTGGATAAAGAATGACAAGGATCGAGGCTACAAAGTAATGCATCTGTATCGTACAGACTGTGCAGACAGTCAAAAAGTAGAATTACGGATCAGCATGCGAGATGGCAAAGCAAAATGTACTCATGGTGGTAATGTAACGATTACAGATTTGGACAAGAAAGTAGACTATGTCATGCATGCAAAAACAAATCGTTGGATTGAAATGGGTGCAGGTAAATATGGCCCCATGAAAGCGATGATGTTTCGTAGATTAAAATTCAAAGGGCCTAAAGGTGAAGCCATGGGAAATATGGGCCCTTTTAAAAACTTTTTATTACTTGTTGGTGTAGTTCCAAGCGACACATCTTCCTGTCCATAATTTTGCAACACGAAAATTATATTATTCGAGTCTCCATTTAAATTCCGTATGCCAAAACCAACATTAGATAGTTCGCATCCAATGATGCGCGCCATTCAATACATTGAGTGGGCAGGCCTGGTGTTGATTACACTGGCAACCATTATTGCAATTGGGCAGGAATTATTTGTTGTAATTAAACAAGGCCGAGTCGAACTACATGACATACTGTTGTTGTTTATCTACTTAGAAATTCTTACTATGGTTGCTTTATACTTTACCAGCGGTAAGCTTCCGGTACGTTATCCTATTTACATTGCCATTGTTGCAATCGCGAGATATATCGTGCTTAGCATGAAAGAAATGAATGCACTAGATATTATTTGGCTTGCTATTGCGATTTTATTACTCACAATGGCATCTCTAGTATTGAGGTACGGGCATGCAAAACTGCCCTATGAAGATCGCACAGATTGATCACAACTAAAATCACTATAATTCAGATGTTATGTACGCATCGGTTCAACGTGGACCACGACATCATCAATACCGAATTTCTTTAACAATTCCTCTTCAATAAGATCCGCAACCTTATGTGAATCTTCTGTTGACATATTAGCTCTTACTGTAACGACTACATCTGCAAATGTTTCTTGGCCTATTGTGCGGGAACGTAATCGTTCGATTTTTACCACATCTTCTATTTGTTCAATTGTTTCTGCAACTTTATTTTGATCCACTGCTGCTTCATCAACCAAAACGGGAATGCTTTTACGAAATAATTGGTATGCAAGATAGAATACTAAACCAGAAATAAAAACCGCAAATATAAAATCGAGAATTGGATATCCTCGAGCCGCAAGTTGCCAGCCCACAATTACCCCAATAGTGACAAGTACATCACTAAATGTATGTCTAGCATCTGCATTTAATAGATCTGAATTTAATCGTCTTGCCCAATAATTTTCCCAACTCGATATCGCAATATTTATTACAAGCACCACGAACATCACTATTAGGCCCCAACGACTATGCAATATAGGATTTCCAATTCGTTCAAAGGCACGAATTATGATTTCAATTGCAATAACGCTAAGCAATGTTGCTAATACAAAAACTGCAAGTGTTTCGAATTTTCTATGCCCGTATGGATGGTTTGGATCAGGTGGGTAAGAAGATACTCTTAATGCTATAAATGCAAATAAGTTATTGAAAAGGTCTGTAAGAGAGTGCAAGGCATCGCTGAGAATTGCACTAGAACCAGTATAGATACCTACTGTGGTTTTAGCTATGAAGACAATTACATTAGCCAAACCTTCAAGAATCAGGATTTTGAGAACTTTTCGGTCTACATCACCAATGTCCTTATCAATTGATCTTTTTATCATTTTTATAATGCAAAAGTGTGTAAGCCTCTCTCAAAACTAAAACAAACTATAACAAAATAAAATTAAATAGAATTTTGACTGTGATCATCTTTTGTCAAGTAAACTGGACGAAAATGCAATATTTGCAATGCCACATATCCTAATTAGTGGCTTTTTAATGCTCGAGTATATAAATCCATATATTGCAGAGCACTATTGTTCCAAGAGAAGTCTTGTCGCATGCCATTAAGTTGAATTTTTTCCCAATGATCCTCTTTATGATACAAATCCAGTGCACGCGTAACCGCCTCAACAAATGCATCAACTGTATCTTTTTCAAATACAAACCCTGTTGCTTGTTGCGCTAAATATGTTTCTTTTGTAACGTTTATTACAGTATCCGCTAACCCACCGGTTCGTCGTACTACAGGGATGGTTCCATACATTTGACTATACATTTGATTTAAACCACATGGCTCAAAGCGAGATGGCATTAAGAAAATATCTGCGCTTGCTGTAATTTTATGTGCTAATTCTTCATCGTATCCAATTTTTACAAACACTCTAGAGGGGTTTTGATAAGCAATTTCATGTAATTCTTGCTCAAATTTTTTGTTACCAGTACCAAGAATTACAATTTGCAAATTAAACTTAATCAGAATTGGTAAAGATTTTATTATTATATCTATTCCTTTCTGTTCAACCAAACGCGTAACGACACCTAAAAGTGGTATTTCTTTATCTATTGTGAAATGGAGTAATTGTTGTAATGCAAGCTTATTCTTTGTTTTTTTTGCAAGTGATTCGCTATCATATTGAAAATTAATAAAAGCATCATTACTAGGATTCCATTCTTTTGTATCTATGCCATTGATTATTCCGCTTAATTTTTTTGAATTACTTTTTAATAAATCTTCTAGACCAAAGCCATATTCTTTAGTTTGAATTTCTTTTGCAAAGGTAGGGCTAACAGTGTTTATGTAATCCGCATAAAGAATTCCACCTTTAATAAAAGAAAGCTGGTCATGAAATTCTAGACAGGTAAATGACCATAGTGTCTCCGGTAGATGCAACTCCAAAAATGTGGCGCGAGGGAAAAGTCCTTGATAGGCCAAATTATGAATTGTAAAAATAATGCCTGGCCTAGTTACTTCGAGATCTAGTAAAACTGGTGCAAGTCCGATTTGCCAATCATTGCAATGTACAATATCTGGATGCCAATTAAGACCAAGTTTATTTACGGCAATCGCGGTAACCACACGCGCAAATAAAGCAAAACGCTGCGCGTTATCAGGCCAAGGTAAGCCATCGCTTGAGAGATAGGGACCCCCATCACGATCAAATAATTGCGGACAGTCTATTAGCCATATTGTCTGATCGGTTTCAGGCAAAGTAGATTCTAAAAGGTTAACTTCGCCCTCTAAAAAAGTAATATTAGCGATAAGGTTTGATTGCTGTAATTTACGCTTAGCTTCTCGATACGCTGGCATCACCAGGCGTATGTCCTGACCTAGTGTTTGTAGCGCCAGCGGCAAACCATGTGCAACATCTGCAAGTCCTCCCGTTTTAATTAACGGATATATTTCACTACTTGCAAAAAGAATTTTGTATTGTTTGCCATTTAAAATCTTAGCGACTCCGTAAAAAGATTTATTCAGGACTTAGTATGATGCCTCCCAAAGGTGGCAATGTAAGTTTTAATGAATATGGAAAACCCATCCAAGCTTTAAATTCAGCGCTAACACTTGTATCGTTACCCACATTAGATCCGCCATAATAAGATGAGTCAGAATTTATTATTTCCTTATATTCACCTTCATGAGGAACGCCAATACGATAGTTTTCGCGCTTTACCGGTGTAAAATTAAGCACGATGACAAAAAATTTGTCTTTTGATTTTCGAACATAACTAATAACAGATTGTTCGTGATCATGACAATCTATCCACTGAAACCCCTGTGCATCGAAATCATAAAAATGTAATTCTGGAGATTTCACGTAAAGTGAATTTAGATCTTGAATGAGATCTCGCACGCCTCGATGAGAAGCATACTCGAGCACGTACCAATCTAGCGCTTGATTATGTTTCCACTCTGATCCCTGTCCAAACTCACAGCCCATGAATAACAGTTTCTTTCCCGGATATGTAAACATATAGGTATATAACAAGCGTAAATTTGCAAATCGCTGCCATTCATTTCCAGGCATTTTATTAAGTAGCGAATTTTTTCCATGTACGACTTCATCATGTGAAAAAGGCAGTACAAAATTTTCATGAAATGCATACAATAAACCAAATGTAAGAATGTCATGGTGAAATTTGCGATGCACGGGATCCTCATGCATATATTTCAAAGTGTCGTGCATCCAACCCATGTTCCACTTCATGGAAAAACCTAATCCACCCACCCAAGTCGGTTTGGTCACTTGCGGCCACGCGGTTGATTCTTCTGCCAAAATCAATGTACCCGGGAATTCCCCATGGGTGACGCTATTTAGTTCACGAATAAAATCAATTGCCTCTAAATTTTCATTACCACCATATTTATTTGGAATCCATTCGCCTTCTTCTCGCGAATAATCCAAATATAAAAGAGAAGCAACAGCATCGACACGTAATCCGTCAATATGAAATTCCTCAAGCCAATAAAATGCGCTGGATAGCAAAAAATTTCGTACTTCATCGCGGCCATAGTTATAAATTAATGTCCCCCAATCTGGATGTTCTCCAAGACGTGAGTCCTCGTGTTCATATAAGGCAGTGCCATCAAAACGCCTCAGCCCATGCTCATCCTTGGGAAAGTGCGCCGGGACCCAGTCAAGAATGATGCCTATGTTTTGTTGATGACATTGATCAACAAAATATTGAAAATCATCGGGGCTGCCATAGCGTGTAGTCGGTGCAAAATTGCCTAGAGTTTGATAACCCCATGAGTCATCAAATGGATGTTCACTAATAGGAAGCAATTCAATATGAGTGAATCCAAGTGATTTGACATATGGAACCAAACGACCAGCCAATTCTCTGTAATTGAGAAATTGATTGTCTTCGTCACGCTGCCAGGATCCCAGGTGTAGTTCGTAGATAGACATTGGTGTATGCAACCACTCAGTCTGTTTACGTTGGTTTAACCAAGCTTGATCATTCCATTGAAAGCTGCTTGGCTCGGTAATGATAGATGCAGTTTTAGGGCGAATTTCAAATTGTTGAGCGTATGGATCAGACTTGACTAATACATTTCCTGTACTTCGATTACGTATTTCAAACTTATAAGGAGCCCCAACTGGTGCTTCCGGAAGAAACAATGCCCATACACCACTGCTACCCAAATTCTGCATCGGATGTCTACGCCCATCCCAACGATTGAAGTCTGCTACTACACTGACACGCTCCGCATTGGGTGCCCAAACTGCAAATCTCACACCCGTTATATTATCAATTGTCATACAATGAGCGCCTAAAATGCGGTATATATGCCAATGTTGCCCTCGATCAAATAAGTGCAAGTCATAGTCAGATATGTGAGGGACAAAGGTATACGGGTCATACTCGGCAAATTCATCACCTTCGTTATTTTGCCAGTACAGTTTATAGTGCTCAGGGATGTGCTCTTGTGTGCCGCTGTATTCAAAAATATCGGTCTTAAAAACACGAGTCATTTCTGGACCGTTCGCACCAATTCGCACTGTTTTACAAAATGGTATAAATACACGGATAATAGATCGAGAATTATCGCTACAACGACCCAGTATTGAAAAAGGATCGTGGTGTTGGGCACCTACTAGCTTGAGCAACTCACTATCGAGAGCTTGGGACGATACTGGTAATATGGTTGACATAAATTAGATATTATAATTAAAAATAAAATGCAACTTGATCATTCTCATCGTTATGTAAGCCGGTTAACACGTAATACTCTAGCGTTAATTTTAGCTGGTGGTCGTGGTTCACGTTTACTACATCTAACCGAATGGCGCGCCAAACCTGCCGTTCCTTTTGGTGGTAAATTTCGCATTATCGATTTTCCATTATCAAATTGTGTGAATTCAGATATTCGACAGATAGCTATCCTCACACAGTATAAAGCACATTCCCTAATACGCCATATTCAAAGAGGTTGGTCAATTTTTCGTGGAGAATTTGGTGAATTTGTTGAACTATTACCTGCACAACAAAGGCTAGAGACTTCTTGGTATGCAGGTACGGCAGATGCCGTTTATCAAAACATAGATATTATACGTGCCCTCAAACCAGAATATTTATTAATCTTAGCGGGCGATCATATCTACAAAATGGATTATGGAACAATGCTTGCCCACCATATCACACATAATGCTGATTTAACTGTGGGCTGCATAGAAGTCCCAAGAGAACAAGCCACTGCCTTTGGCGTCATGACAATTAATCCCGACACAAGAATATTAGATTTTGATGAAAAACCAGAAAACCCTATGCTCATTCCTGGAAATCAAAACCTCTCGCTGATATCGATGGGCATCTACGTTTTTAATATAAAATTTTTAATCGAACAACTGATTCGTGATGCTGATACATCTTCATCCAGTCATGACTTTGGAAAAGATCTAATCCCTTATGCCGTACATCATAACTACAATGTCTTTGCCTTTCCGTTTCGTGATGAAGAAACGCATGAACCTATTTTTTGGCGAGATGTGGGAACAGTAGATGCCTATTACGATGCTAATATCGAATTAATTTCAGTTACACCAGAGCTTAATTTATATGATGAGAATTGGCCCATATGGACTTATGCAGAACAATTACCACCAGCAAAATTTATTTTTAACGATGAAAAATGTCGTGGCATGGCAGTTGATTCAACGGTAGCGGGTGGCTGTATAATTTCTGGCGCTAAAATAAAACACTCACTACTTTTTTCTGATGTCATTGTTGAACAGTTTAGCACCGTAGAAGAAAGCGTCATTCTGCCAAACGTTCGCATTGGTAAAAACTGTAAAATTAAAAATGCCATTTTAGATAAATCTTGTAAGATTCCTGATGGAACATCTATTGGTTATGATTTGGAAAATGATAGTAAGAAATTCCATATCAGCCCGATGGGGCGAATTTTGGTAACACCGGAAATGCTTGGCCAACAGGTGCATCATGCACGCTAATAACAAGTTAAAGGTAGTGCTGTATTGGCACATGCATCAACCTGATTATCGTGATTTGACCACAGGAGTATATCAACAGCCTTGGACTTATCTGCATACAATAAAAGACTACATCGATATGGCAATGCATCTAGAGGCACAGCCACAAGCTCGAGTAGTCGTGAACTTCACTCCTATATTATTAGAACAAATTCAAGATTATGACAATCAGATTGCTGATTATTTAACACACGCCACACCCCTTCGAGATCCATTACTCTCTGCACTTGCAGAACCAAAAATTACAACAAATCATTTACGACGCATTGAAATTATAAATTGGTGTACAAGGGCACACAAACAACACACCATACATCGATTTCCCGCATTCCATCATTTAGTTCAAATCTATGAAAAACTAAAAGATAGTCCGCACGCAATTAGCTATCTTAAAGATCAGTACTTTTTTGACATTCTTGTCTGGTATCACTTGGGCTGGATGGGGGAGCTTGTGCGACGTAATGACTTGCGCATTAAACGCTTATTAAAAAAGGAACACTCCTTTGATTATCACGACCGGCAAGAATTGATCACAATAATCGGTGAGTTAGTAGCTTCTATTATTCCACGTTATCGTGCATTAGCCGAATCTAAACAAATTGAACTTTCCACAACGCCCTATGCGCATCCAATTCTTCCCTTACTGATCGATTTTAATTGTGCTTTAGAAGCCATACCTGATGCGCCGTTGCCTAAACACGACAAATACCCTGGTGGTGAAGAACGCGCTAGATGGCATATTGAAGAAAGTATTAAAACATTTAAACACCATTTTAGTTTTGTACCCGTTGGTTGTTGGCCTTCAGAAGGCGCCATCAGCACAGCAACTTGCAAATTAATTCAAGAATATGGATTTAAATGGATTGCTAGCGGTGCAGGCGTTTATTGGCACAGTGTTGGCAAAAATGAGACTGCCAAACCATCAAGTCAAAACTTATTTGAGCACTTACCGAATCGATTGCCTAATCAAGACATTATTTGTTTTTTTAGAGATGATAGATTGTCAGATTTAATTGGTTTTGAATATCGAAGTTGGCATGCGGATGATGCGGTTGCAAACTTAATTCATAACTTGCAGGATATCGCTAAGCAAGACACAAAGCATTCAAACAGAATTGTATCAATCATCTTAGATGGTGAAAATGCCTGGGAGCACTATACTGAAAATGGCTATTATTTCTTAAATGCTTTATATAATGAGTTATCCAATCATCATGATATCGAACTGACTACATATTCGGATTATCAAGCAAACGAATACGCACAAATACAAGTCTTACCTAAGCTTGTCGCAGGCAGTTGGGTATATGGGACTTTATCAACCTGGATTGGAAGTAAAGACAAAAATCGAGGCTGGGATATGTTATGCGATGCAAAACAATGTTACGACGAAATAGTAAATTCTGGAAACTTATCTGCGGATTCACTTAAAACCGCAATGCATCAGCTAGCTATTTGTGAGGGTTCGGACTGGTTCTGGTGGTTTGGTGATTACAACTCGAGCGAAACGGTGAGCGATTTTGAAAAACTCTATCGACATAACCTTTCTAACTTATATGAAATCTTAGAGCTCACTCCACCTGAATACCTTTCTTCTAGTTTTACATTTGGTAAAGGATCTCCAGCAGGTGGTGGTTCCATGCGTCGTAGCGGAGAAAATATTTGAATATCAATTCTTTGATGACAAAACGAAGTGCTGGTGTTTTGTGTCATTTAACTTCCTTACCTGGGAATTTAGATTATGGAGATTTAGGCTCAGATGCTTATAAGTTTATTGATTTTTTATCATCCAGCGGCTTTACGATTTGGCAAATACTGCCACTTGGCCCTACACATTCTGATCTTTGCCCATACCAATCGCTTTCAGCACATGCAGGAAATCCCCAATTAATTAATCTTGAATGGCTATGCGACAAAGGCTGGCTTAGGATAGACGAACTCCATCAAAATCAAGAAAATATCTGGGTACATCGGTTGCAATGTATACAACGTGCTTATATAAGATTTAAAAACGATGCAAATAATGACGAAACTTTGAAATTTCAAAGTTTTACAAAAAAACATCACTATTGGTTAGAAAAATTTGCCTTGTTTATGGCATTACGTGAAATGTTTGATCATCAACCGTGGGTTGAATGGCCTGAATCATACCGTGATTATGAATCGACTAGATTACAGGCGTTTAGCAAAAAAAATCAATTGCCACTCGAAGCAATTCAATTTCAACAATATATATTCTTTACACAATGGGCCGAACTAAAAAAATATGCGAATGATAACGATGTATTAATTATTGGTGATATGCCAATTTTTGTAGCACATGATAGTGCTGAAGTTTGGGCAAATAGAAAATATTTTGCACTTGATCAAACAGGCCATCCTAAATTTGTTGCTGGTGTGCCGCCAGATTATTTTTCACAAACTGGGCAACACTGGGGAAACCCACATTATCAATGGCAAAAACTAGAAGAAGAAGGATTTAGCTGGTGGGTTGATCGTTTAAGAACACAGTGTGAATTATACAATGCGATTCGTATCGACCACTTTCGTGGACTCGCTAAATATTGGGAAATACCTGCCAGCGAGACTACTGCAGTAAATGGGCGTTGGGTTGCTGCACCAGGAAGGCACCTATTACAAGTGTTAACTCAAATGTATCCTAGCTTATGCTTGATTGCCGAAGACTTAGGGACTATTACACCTGATGTCCTCGAATTACGTGATGAGTTTGCACTACCTGGAATGAATGTATTGCAATTTGCATTTGATGGTAGTGATGAGAATCCATATTTACCAAAAAATCATTTGCAAAATAGTCTCGTATATACGGCTACACATGATAACGACACAACACTTGCATGGTATGAATCTCTATCAGCCGAAACCCAACAATACATTAGACAATACATTAATAATGAAACCGAAAATATGCCATGGCCCATGATTCGTGCAGCACTTGATTCTGTCGCAAATCTTGCCATTTTCCCCATGCAAGATCTATTGAGTCTAGGTAAAGGAAATCGCATGAATAGGCCTGGCACGACTGAAGGGAATTGGCAGTGGCGTTTTGACTGGAGCCAGGTTGACCCGCACTTGCCAATAAAAATTGCTGATCTACTTAAAGAGTATAAACGTAAAAATACTATAAAAAATTCAACTTATTCTTGCAACCAAATCATGCAGCCTGTTTCAAACTTATGACACAGATATTCATGATAAGGGTATATGCGAATTTTCATATACTGAATACCTGAAACATCTGGATTAAGATCTACTGTAAAAACTTGTTCCTTAGAATTTGGTGAACTATTTGCATAAAACTGAAATGTTTTGAATTCTTTATGTATTCCCTCTGTCTCTTCATCACTCATTACACATTCAATGATAACGTCTTTACTTGATAAGCCATTTAAATTGACTGCTACATTAATAGTAAAAGTATCCCCCTGCTTAACGGCCGTAGGTTTTTGTGAAATACATTTAATATTTATACCAGGCCATGCCTTTCTTACTTTCAATTTCCATTGGCTTAACTCAATTGCATTTTTACCATTATTACTACTAATTACTTTTTTCTTGTCACGTGCCGGAAGATAATAGTTATACATGTACTCCGATAACATACGCTGGGAATTAAAATTAGGAATAGTAGATTTCATGGACTCTTTTGCAAGTTCTACCCAAGCGGCAGAATACCCTTGACCATCTCTATTGAAATACAACGGGACAACTTCATTCTCTAAAATTTCCAGTAAATCATTAGCCTCTTGTTGATTGCGATACTCATGATCAAACTCAGTGCCATGGGGAGTGATTGCCCAACCATTTTTGCCGTTATATCCCTCATTCCACCAACCATCTAAGATACTAAGATTCAACACGCCATTCATACCGGCCTTTTGCCCAGAAGTACCACTTGCCTCTAAGGGAAATTCAGGCGTATTCATCCATACATCCACACCGGCAACTAGACGCCGTGCCAAGACCATATCGTAATCCTCTACCTGCAAAACTTTACCTTGGAATTCAGGTCGTTGGGTAAATTCATGAATCATCCTGACTAGCTCTCGGCCTGGAGCATCATCAGGATGGGCCTTACCGGCAAACAGCAATATAGTAGGCCTTGCTGGATCACTCAGAAGTTTGGTTAAACGCTCTAAGTCATAAAACAATAAATTTGCTCTTTTATAAGTAGCAAATCTGCGTGCAAAGCCAAGTATTAAAATGTCTGCATCATGTTGGCTTACTAATTGTGTAATTCGATTAATTGTTGACTCGCTGCGCCCATTTCTACGGCATTGTGTTACGACACGCTGATGTACTTCTGACAATAATATTGTTTTTAATTCACGGCGCAAACTCCAAAATCGATGAGGGGGAATCTCATCTAAACATTGCCAGAAATCTGAGTTATTGAGTTCGCCTCGCCATTCACCGAATCGCATATCAAACAAGTTAGTCCACTCTTTTGCTAAGAATGTAGAAATATGCACACCATTGGTTACATAGCTAATTGGGTTTTCTATATAGGAGATTTGTGGCCATATATGTGACTGCATTTTAGAAGCGACTTCACAATGAATTTTGCTGACTCCATTATGAAACCTTGAACAATGCAAGGCCAAATTAGTCATATTAAAATCATCATTGTTCGAACTGGCTCCAAGTTTTATAAAAGAATCAAAATTTATACCTAGATCTTGAATATATTGACTAAAAATACTTTGCACTAATTCCCTTTTGAAAATGTCGTGGCCTGCAGGTACAGGCGTATGAGTTGTGAATATTACATTACTCGCATTTAACTCTAGTGAGCTATCAAAATCTAAACCTTTTGAAATATTTTCACGGCACCGCTCAAGCGTGGAAAACGCAGCATGTCCTTCATTGATATGCCATATTGTAGGATGTAAGTTAAGCGCCCTTAATGCACGCACGCCACCAATGCCAAGTACAATTTCTTGAAGAATACGCGTCTCACTGCCACCCTTATAAAGCTGATGTGTTATTTCTCGTTCTGCTGCTTCATTTTCTGGAATGTCACTATCTAAAAAATACAGCTTTATATTACCTGCAATAGCTTCCCAAACTTTTAGAGTTATCTTTCGATTAGAAAGCTTTATTACAATATGTAAATCTTCTCCAGAGGATGTGCGACATGCTTTTATTGGTAAGTGTTCAAACTCTGTAGGATGAAAATGAGGAATTTGATTTCCATAATAATCAATTTCCTGCTTAAAATAGCCTTGACGATATAACAGGCCTACTCCAACAAACGGTATCGCCATATCACTCGCAGCTTTACATAAATCAGCCGCTAGTATTCCTAATCCTCCAGAATAGATAGGGAAGCTCTCATGAAATCCAAATTCTAAACATAAATAGGCAATTAAATCTTTTCCAGCATCCAAGCGATCAGCAAAACCAGCATACATATCTAAATTTTGATATGCATTATAACTAGATAACACACGAGCATAATCATCCATGAAATTACTATCGCTCGCTGCAAGATCTAATTTTTTCTGCGCAACGCGTCGTAAGAATAATTTTGGATTGTGATTACATTTCTCCCAAAGATCTACATCCAATCTTCTAATCAGCATTCGGGTTTCGGCATTCCAGGTGTAATACAAATCATTCGCAAGCTCCTCCAGACCTACCAGATCTTCAGGAAGCATGGGTTGAAATTCAATTTTGAAACGTTTAACTGTCATTTAACTAGCATTCTTTGAGAGAAAAAAAGCAGCGTTATATTAATGCGCCTGCTTTAATTCAATTTAGTAGTTTAATTGGTATTAAGTTTTCAGAAATGATCTTGCTAGGGTTGTTAATATCTGATCATTGCATAATTTATCTAAACAGAAATTTCCATGCCATATCAAAATTGTCCATATTTCTACCGAAGATAAGCTTCTGCAGCGTAACGCCGCATCATACCGTGACTATTAAAGCGAGTATTCTTACTCATCACATTTTTCATAATTTGTATCCATGCTGCGCGATCATCATAATATAAAGGTAAAACAACTTGATCTAACTTGCTATATAAACATGCAGCATCTCCGCGCTGCGTATCTGTAGTATCAATGGCCCAGCCTGTAACTCCCTCAATATATCCTTCTATCCACCAACCATCCAATACACTCAGATGCGGTATGCCATTAAATGCTGCTTTAATTCCACTGGTACCCGAGGCCTCCATCGGTGGCATAGGTGTGTTCAACCAGATATCAACACCGGAGGTTAAATATTGTGCAACTTCCATGTCATAGTTTTGCACATATACGATGCGCATGTATCCTGAAAAAGTTTTAATATGGTTATTCAGCTGACTAATTAATTCCTTGCCTCGTTCATCTGATGGATGGGCCTTACCAGCGAGAATTATTTGTAAAGGATAACGCTTACTAATTGCTTTTAAGCGTTCAAGATCAGTAAACAATAAATCAGGTCGCTTATAGCCCGTCATGCGCCGAGCAAATCCTAACACACAGGAATCTAGTTCAAATTGCTCACCAGTTTTCTCTTTTATATATGTAATTAGATTGCGTTTTGCATCAAGATGCGCTTCCCATATTTCTTGTGCTGGAATTTGGTCAGCACGAATCAATACTGAGGGTTGGTGTAGCCATTCAGGAAAGTAGCGGTCATATAGCTTAGCGACTGCTCCACATGTCCAAGTTCTTGGATGTACTCCATTAGTGATTGCATTGACTTTGAATTGAGGAAATTGTTGACGTGCAACTTGAGCATGACGTGAACTCACTCCATTTATACGCCCACTAAGACTCAATGCAAGCTGCGTCATGTTTAAATCAATTTTTCCTGCTAATAATTTGAGTTCGCTAATATCGAAATAGTCATCTAAAACTTTTTCAACTAAGGGATATGAAAATTGATCGTGTCCAGATTCCACAGGCGTGTGTGTAGTGAATACACAACGTTCTTTAACTCTACCGATATCAAAATTACATTCGCCCGGTCCTACCGTTTCTTCAGGGCGACGGTGTCGACGCAATAGTTCAAGTGCTAATAATGCAGAGTGGCCTTCATTGAGATGGTAAGTGTGAGTTTCAAACCCAAGTGCACCTAACATACGCATCCCACCTATCCCTAACACTGCCTCTTGTTTGAATCGATAGCTATTATCACCCCCATAAAGTACGTTAGTAATTTTTCTATCTTCAGGTGCATTTTCTACGACATCTGAATCTAAAAGTAATATCGGTATTTCATAACCAGAAATTCCTGGCAATATATATAGCCAAGGCCGCAACCAAACCTCGCGCCGCTCAATGTTAATAGCGATTTTTGCACGTAATGGCAAAGCCCAATCATTGGGTTCCCATGGATCAGAGTGCTCAATTTGATTTCCATTTTCATCAATTTCTTGTTGTATATACCCTGCACGCGAGACCAAAGTTATAACTACTAAGGGTATTTCCAAATCCGCAGCGGAGCGTGCAGTATCGCCTGCAAGAATTCCCAAACCACCGCTGTATGTGTGAATTTCAGGGCGTAATGCCACTTCCATACTGAAATATGCAATTTTGGGCGTATATGTAAATCGATCTAAGGGAGTCACATCAAGAATTCTTATTTACATAGGGACATTTGCTTTACTCATACTTACGTAAATAAATTACCCAGTATACAAATGCGACAAATATACTTCCTCCAATTATGTTCCCCAAGGTAACTGGGATAAGATTACTTAAAAATTCTGTTAAGCTAATTCCACCCCCACTTATCAACATACCTAATGGAATAAAATACATATTTGCCACGCAATGCTCAAAGCCAAGTGCCACAAAGGCAGAGATAGGAAAAATTATTGCTAAGACTTTGCTTGCCACGTCACGAGCTGCAAAGCATAACCAAACGGCTAGACATACCAATGCATTACACAAAATTCCTCTTACAAAAGCTTGTAGAGGATCAAGATTTATCTTGTATACGGCTATGTTTAAAGCAGTTTCTGCTACTGCGCCCGCACCAAGTGAAAGCGCACCAGACCAAAACATTAACGTTGCCGCGCCGACTGCACCAATTAAGTTTGCAATATATACAAGACCCCAGTTTCGCAACAGCCGTGTTGTAGAAACCTTTCGCTCTGCCCAAGCCATTACAATAAAATTATTGCCTGTGAAGAGTTCTGCTCCGCCGACTACCGAAAGTATCAGCCCTAATGAAAATGCCACACCACCTAATAATCGAGCTGGGCCAAAACCCATATTGTGCTCTGTCATCACTAAGGTAAAGAACATCGCGCCAAATGCAATGAATGCGCCAGCAAGCAGACCTAAAGTCAGCGTTGGAATAGCAGATAGTGCTGCTTTTTTTATACCTATATTTGCTACTAATTCAGCTATTTTATCAGGTGCGTATGCATCAAAATTTTGTTCTATCAAAGTAACATCCTCATTTTATGTTTATTATATATATGTAAAACCAATCCCCAATATTAAGAAGAATAAACCAATGAGCTATTACTTTAAGTCAGTGTGTGTACTAATGCTTATATTTTGATGAATATCAATAGTTGACTACGTGTGAACCTTAATGTCTAAATAGCTTAAGATATTATTCAAATTAGAACACCAGCATCTTAACATTTATAGCTTTTGCGATATCATTTATATTATCATCTTCTTCAGTATTAATACTTATCGTATACATTTTTTCACTTTCATCAAGTGGTACATATTTTCCAAGTTGTGAATGTAGTACCTGAATATCAGCTTCTGATGGCTCGCATTTATCTTTAGCTCTTGTAATTAGGCGCTGCTTTAAACATTTTTCTGTTGCTTGAAACTCTAATATAATAAAAGGGACGTGCAGATTCGATGCAAGCATACGAAACTCATCACGTAACTCTCGTTCTAAAAAACACGCATCAACAATAACCGAATAACCTGATTCGAGAATTGATTTAGAGAGGCTAACAAGCCGTGTATACGTTGCCTTGGAAGCTTGCTGCGTGTAAATTCCTTCATTTATACGTGATTGAGTATGTTTCGACGCCGCATAACCATATAATCTTTTGCGCTCCACATCCGAACGGAGTCGTATAGCTCCAATCAACTCAAGCAATGATTCAGAAAATGTTGATTTACCTGAACCCGATAAGCCATAAGTGATTATCAGCGCTACATTATGTCCTGTAGTATAGTGCGAGGCTAATTCAATGTATGATCTAAATTCACTTAGTATATTTTTCTCTTGAGTTTCTGAAAGATGTTTTTGTGAAATTCGTAATATCGCCACTTTAGCTCTTACAATTGCGCGATAAACTAAATAATACTTAAAAACGCCTAGTCCTTCATAATCGCCAGTATGTTGTAGATATAAATTTATAAATCGATTTGCAAATTCAGTATGCCCACGATCACACAAATCCATTGTTACAAAAGCAACTTCACTCATAACGTCGATCCAGCGCAAATGTTCGTTAAAATCTATGCCATCAAAAATAGTAACCCTGTCATTAATTACTACCATGTTGCCTAAATGCATATCGCCATGGCACTCTCGTATAAATCCATCAGCTCTTCTTTTCTGTAGCCGTGTATATTTCTCAAGGTATTCTTCTTTGCTCCATGTCTTTATGATTTTTAATAGCAATAAATTGTTTTCGTCTTTATAATTAGACGCAATTTGTTCAAAATTATCTGTAACCCAATAATCAATATCTTCTGGAGTACCAAGTTTGCCTTCAGTAGATACTTTATCTATACGAAGATGAAATTCAGCAATCTCTTTTGCCATCTCATCGATATGCTGTTGGAGTAATTGACCATGTACTGATAAGTAACTTAGTAATGACTGTTGTGAAAATTGGCGCATTTTGACAGCATATTCGATTGGTACTCCAGACTTTTTAAAAGATGGGCGTTCAGGGCTGCCTGTTATAGCAACAACATCTAAGTAGAGTTTTGGAGCTAGACGAGTATTCAAACGTAGCTCTTCATGACAATAAAACATGCGTTTCTCGAGTGTAGAAAAGTCTACAAAGCTAAACTGAATTGGTTTCTTAATTTTGTAAGCATACTCACCGGTAAGCAAAACCCAAGAAATATGTGTTTCTATAATTGAGATATCACTTCCTGCATGCTCATATATAGAGGGATTGCAAAGTGAAACAATCAGTTTATCAGACTTGCTTTTCATAATAGCTTAGAAAAGTCTAAAATACTTTTCTCATAGCGTTAATTTTTTTTGTATCGTGCTACGAATTTGTATCCCTCCATTACAATAAGAATAGTCAAGGATAAGCATAAAAGATAAAACCATTGATTAAATCCTACCGGCTCAATGTGTAATACATCTTTAAGAATGGGTGTATACATTGCTGCTATATGCAACAATTGCGCTATAATAGTTCCAAATAGTAATAATGGATTACTAAGAGGATTATGACAAAATACAGATCGTGTCTCGGATCGACTATTAAATGCTTGAATGTTTAAAAATAACACCATTAACAATAATGTAAAGTTTCGAGCTTCCTCAATACTGTGGCCTGCAGAAATAGAAAAGTGAAATGTTAAAAATGATATTCCACCAATTACAAATGCAGAGACAATCACTCTTTCCAGCATAACTCTATTAAAAATTTTCTCTTGAGGAGGGCGTGGTGGTTTACTCAATTCATCGCCCTCCGCAGGTTCAAATGCAAGTGCTACATCTTGTATACCATTTGTGACTAAATTTAACCAAAGTAATTGAACGGCAAACAATGGAACAGGTAATCCACTCAATAAAGCTAATGCAACAAGCACAATTTCCGCTGCGCCTGCAGAGATCAAAAGAAAAATAACTTTGCGTATATTTGCATAAGCAATTCGGCCTTCTTCAATTCCGGCCATAAGGGATGCAAAATTATCATCGGTGATGATCATATCGGATATTTCTTTTACAACATCACTGCCTTGCTTTCCCATCGCAACGCCCACATGAGCTGCTCGCAAGGCAGGCGCATCATTGGCACCGTCCCCAGTAACTGCAACGTAATGACCATTACGTTGCATTGCATGGACAATATTTAGTTTCTGTTGGGGCTCAACTCTTGCGAAAACTCGCGTATTACTAATTAAATCTGCTTGCTTATCGCTTGATGCTTCTTTTATCTTTTTTATCTCAGAACCAGTAATGACTTGATCAGGCTTAGTGGCGAGTTCCAATTCATGTGAGATTGCATATGCAGTCTGTGGATGATCGCCAGTAATCATTACCACTTCTATTCCCGCCTTGCGACATGCATAAATGGCATCTTTGGCCTCCGGACGTAACGGATCGATCATGGCCACTAATGCTAAAAAAGTAAGTCCTTGTAAAAGACTCGTTGTTATTTTTTCTTGTTTTCCTAACTCAATAACGCCTGTTGCAAACGCCAACACTCGAAATCCTGTCGTTGCTAATCGTGTTGCTTCTTTATCAAACCAGGCGTAATCAAATGGTTCATTTCCATTTATTGAATCCATCGAGCTACACATCGAAGCCAATTCTTCAAATGCGCCTTTTACAAATACAACCTTATGCGAATTAACTTTATGGACAGCCGCTGAGAACCGATTCTCAGACTCGTAAGGCATGACGGCAACCTCGGAATACATGTCAATTGCCTTTGCTCGTACTACGCCAAGTTTTTGAGCCATTACCAACATTGCAACATCAACCGTGTCACCATGATGGGCCCAAGCGTGATTTCTACGTCCAAGAAATCCCTCATTTGCTAATACAGCAGCAAGGGCTACTCTTGATAACAGTTCTCGTTGTCTAGTCGTACAATTTGTTCCATCAGCACATTGAGCACTTCCAGTGGGATCCGTACCTTCTCCAGTTAAAATAATAGGAGCTTGTTTTGGTAACACGATCTGAACAGCAGTAATTTCATTAACCGTTAACGTACCCGTCTTATCTGAGGCAATCATGGTGCAAGATCCTAGTGCTTCAACTGCGAGAAGGCGTCGCACAATTACATTACGTTTTGCCATTCGCCGCACACCTATTGCAAGCGCCACAGTCAAGGCAACTGGTAATCCTTCTGGGATAGCAGCAACTGCTAAGGCAACAACAACGAAAAATATCTCGTGCATTGCGTGACCTTGATACTGCATAGCAACTCCCATTACGATGACTGCTATACCGATAGCGAACGCAATATTAATCGTAAACCGTTCCATGCGTATTATTAGTGGCGGCTTGACCTCAGTATCGTAGATCACTGCCTCCGCAATTTGGCCTAGTTGAGTACTGAGTCCTGTAGCAGTGACGATGCTCTCAGCCCGTCCTTTTAAAACTAGAGTACCCTTAAATGCCATGTTTAGTTGGTCTGCTACAGATGTCGCACTAGGCAACAACAATGAAGAATTTTTCTCTACTGGTGTTGATTCGCCTGTTAGTAACGACTCATCTATTTGCAAGTCATGCTCACTTATCAAACGAACATCCGCTGGAATTTTGTCGCCTGATTTAAGTAGAACTAAATCGCCAGGTACAAGAAAATCTGAATTAATTTCAAATGCTTCACCATCACGTATGACATGTGCATACTCTGTAATAAATTCACGCAAATTTATTGCACTTCGTTCAGCACCATATTCCTGTACGGTGCCAATGATGGCGTTGATCAGTAGAATTATAAAAATGAATACCGCATCAGTTATTTGATCTAGCATCAGAGAGATTACAGCGGCACCGAGTAAAATATATATAAATGGATCTAAAAACTGTCTTATGAAAATTAACACAAGACTAATCTTTGTAGATTGTGGTAATTTATTAGGCCCAAATTTTGAAAGACGTATTTTTGCCTCTTCTTGATTTAATCCTGTATGAGAGGAATCAAGTTCGTCGATTACTTCATCTACGCTAAGAGAGCACGGTTGCTTGCGTAAAAAACGGTTTACATTTTGGTTTTGCAATGAAAAGATTACTGTTTATTTCTAGAAAAACTTAGCTCATACCGCAAGCTCAATCTTTTTAGATTCAATTTGGTTAACAAGAGATATAGTTTCTAATAAACTATCTGGGTTTAAACTTATTGACTCTATTCCTAAATTTATTAAGAACTCTGTAAATTCAGGGTAATCGGAAGGTGCTTGTCCACAAATACCTGAGTAACACCTATTGCGCTTAGCTCCTTCAATAGCAAGTTGAATCATCTTTAAGACACCTGGATCACGTTCATCAAAATCGAATGAGACAATTTCAGAGTCTCGATCTACTCCCAGCACTAACTGAGTAAGATCGTTTGAGCCAATAGAAATACCATCGAATACCTTTAAAAATTCATCAATTAGAACAACATTATTAGGAACTTCACACATCATATAAATTTTAAGCCCGCTTTCACCGCGCTTTAGGCCATACGCATTCATAACCTCAAGAACTGCTTTACCTTCTTCTACTTTTCGACAAAAAGGAATCATTAAAATGACATTATCGAACCCCATTTTATTGCGTACACGTTGCATGGCTTTGCACTCTAGAGAAAAACCTTCTTTATAGGCTGGATGCGCATATCGTGAGGCCCCACGAAAGCCCAACATCGGATTACTCTCAGATGGCTCAAAATATTTACCACCTAATAAACTTGCATATTCATTGGTTTTAAAATCCGACATTCGTACTATTACTGGTTTTGGATAAAACGCTGCCGCAATTGTACCCACACCCTCAGACAGCTTTTCAATAAAATAGTCTTGTGGACTAAAATAATTATGTGTCAATCTTTCAATTTCTGCGCGTTGATTTGCATCCTTTACTTTTTGCAAGTGCACTAATGCCATTGGATGAATGCCAATATAGTTATTAATAATAAACTCCATTCTCGCAAGACCTACTCCATCACATGGCAACGCACTTAATCTAAATGCAAGATCAGGGTTGCCCAAGTTGATCATTAACTTAGTCCTTGATTTTGGGATTGAGCTCAGATCGGTAGTCTGCACCTCAACAGATAACTCTCCCTCGTATATTTTTCCGACATCACCCTCGGCACACGAAACTGTTATTGTTTGACCATC
>CAJHZF010000100.1_pt1 | contig 25821 bp, 38 predicted proteins | sample 9198891 | NCBI WGS metagenome assembly CAJHZF01 (sample SAMEA7708349, study PRJEB35096) | sediment metagenome | biome: marine neritic benthic zone biome [ENVO:01000025]; feature: sediment [ENVO:00002007]; material: shallow marine sediment [ENVO:03000034] sea grass bed [ENVO_01000059] ...
AGATTATCTTAAGTCTATTTGGCCATTAGATAATATCGAATACGAATTTTTAACAGTCAGAGAATTACATAAGTTTACGTTTTCTGGATCGCGCCACAAGCAAGCTGTTTTAGTAAGCGATGCTTATCTTAGTGATCACAGAATAGATGTAATATTAACGGATATGGACAATAGGCATGTTAGAGACATCGTAATGATTAGTGATAATTCCGATGAGTATTATTTAAGTTACAATTCCAGGGGTGCAGTTACATTTTCCATATTAGAGAAGAGGTGATGCTGCGGGGATTTAGGAAGAAGTAAAATGTATGACCGCATTTGACCCAAAGCAGACATTCAACTGGCAGCCATTACTGGATAAAATAGCACATATAGTACTGATGCAGTTTTCATATTATTAGTCGAAGTGCATGTGCTAACCTAATTGTAGGTATCCCTAGCAAATATTTAGTGAAATCATGATATTCAGCTTATTTGCTTGGCCGTCTATCGGGAAATTGCTCGCGTGTAGTTTCATCTATTTCAGAATTGCCCAATCCCTAAGAATGATCTTTTGATAATAGTTATGGGCAAACTGAATACCATCCTTGAGAAAATAATTAATACCTCTGGTATGTCAATTAGTCAAATTATTGAAAAGGCTTCTAACGATATGCACGAAGTCAATGGGAATCAAACGATTGAGTTGGATTCTAGCAAGCATCACGATATTCATGAAATGGTGAAGTTCTGTCGAGAAGAGATTCAAGCCTTTGAGGATTCAGGAATCATGCCGTCGCCAAAATATTTTGAACAAGTGGCAATTCTCTCTAGACGAGAAAAAAACTATGAAAACGAAGTTGCTATTTGTGAGTTGTACATCGAATTAATTAATCAGTATGCCGCTAAAAATAAAATCACTGATGCAGAGGTATCAGTTCAACTGCTTCCCAAGTGTGCTTCATTTGTAAAACGTGTACATAATGCAAAGATAATGTCAGCTAAATCCTAGTATGCGTTCTGGAAGATATAGAAGCAAGATTGACAGGAGTTGGATCATAGTGTTGTTTACTATCCTGCAATCCCGCTGTCATAGAATACTTGCTTCCGTAGACTGGTAATTTTGCATCCAATTTTTCAATAGAGTTGCCATTTTTCAGTAGTATGTACACCTCGTTATAGTTTTAACGCGTACAGTATGGTGGAATCATTTCTGAATGAGGTGGTTTCAGTCACACTTTTATTCTATTTTTTTCAGATTGTTGACTTGACAAAATCATATAATTTAACTTCAACTCATTGATTTACTAGGTTGGTAAATTAAAAGTTAGTTATTAGTTGAAGATGTGTAATGAAACATTAATAAGACAATTTCTACACAATATATTTTTGAGAATTATCAATAGACCATCGATCTTGCGTGTACGGGAAGAGATAAATGTGTAGCCGATACAATGTAAAAAAACTATCAGTTTAAAATCAAGCTAACTGCTGTTCATGCATAAAATAATACCGTTAACATCATTGAGCACTTAATATTTATAGTTGGAGATTATTTTGACTTCCCAATATGTGAATAGTATCTATAATCACATATAGGCTTAATAGTATCAATGTTTCAATTATTCTATTAACAAGTTTTTTTATGTTTAATAAATCACATCTTGACGACATTATTGGAAGAGTACAGTCCAAAATTCTTCAGGAGCAGCCAAAAAAAGTACCATATGTAGAAAGTGGAGATTCAGATATTGATCACTTAGCGATGAAAGAGGATCATACGCAAATCAAAAAGAAATCCGTAGCTAAAAAAGACCCAAGAATCGACACTGGAATATTACGAGATCGAATTGCAAAGAAAATTGCAAAAATGAATAATCACTAGATTAACATACCAAGCTTATTCTTCACATCCTTTGTTACTTTATTACAGTAAATTCAATTATGGTAACCCTTCTTTTATGACGAGTATTTTATTTGAATGATATAGCTCGTTTGATATGGAATTTGATCGAACATTACTAACCAAAAATTATCTGATTGATGTAATTACATGTATAGAAAAACACGGTTACGACCTCGAGGACTTCGAGTTTTCCACACAGCGCACATACAGCTACAAACAAGGTATTCTGGACCCCAAGGCTGTGGTATACGCATACCGAATCAGTACTGGGATTGAAATAAATTATATCCTTGGGGACGATCCCGATTTTTCAACTGCATTTGCTGATGATTTAAGAGCTGGTTTTTTTGAAAAGTAAAAATTCTGAAAGAAATTAATTGAATGACTGCTATTGGCTGATAGCAGAAATTCGTTAAATAAAGTGCTTAGACCACACTCCCAAATCCTTTGTCTACTGCGCCTGCAGGGGGCTGCAGTCCGGCAAGCCGGCAACCCTGCGCGACTGGTCCTCCAGGAAATAAGCCATATAAATACTTCATACCGCCTATATGATGAAACTTTTCATCCAGCGCATCATGTAGTTCTCGCACATTGATGCGGTTTATTTCATGATGCGAGTAATACTCTTGTAGTGCATGCAACACGTCGAAATGATCTTCAGTAAGCGCTAGCCCTTCGCTAGTGGCGGCATTTCTAGCACTATCCTCGGTCCAATCTTCTGGTGCAAAATAATTTGTATCATCATTTTTCATATGTAAAACAATATCATTTCTTTTATTAGGGAGTGATAATTAATTCCAGCAAATATAATAGTAGCACTCAAATAAAAAGATATTAAATAGTTTTGAATAAGACAATTAAAATATTTTTATAAGCGTGTATACAGACCTTAAATGATATATGCAGCCTATATCTTGTAACAAAGTTAAGCGTTAAAATAATGCCACAAAGACAATCAGCCCTATATGAGGCTGAAGGAGGTCATTATGCCGGTAACAAGATTAACTAATCTTCTAAATGAAGAGCATATCGATTATGTCACCATACCACATTCGGTAGCATATACATCACAAGAAGCGGCCGCATCGGCACATATACCTGGGATTGAGTTTGCCAAAACCGTAATAGTTAAGATTGACGGTAAGCTAGCTATGGTGGTATTGCCAGCACTATATAAAATAAATATGGGTCTTTTGAAACAAGAAACTGAAGCGAACAAAGTTGAATTGGCGTCAGAGGAAGATTTTAAAGACCTATTCCCAGGGTGTGAAACAGGAGCTATGCCACCATTCGGTAATCTTTATGGTATGAATGTCTATGTTGAGGAGAGTTTATTGGAAGATAGTGAAATTGCATTTAATGCGGGTTTACATACAGAGCTAATACAACTTTCATACTATGACTTTGAAAGACTTGTACAACCCAACCTTGGAAGATTCATGACTAGGAATTAACTACTATTTAATGATCGTACTGAAATATTGTTATTTCAATTTAATAGTATTTTTGGGTGTTATGTAATTTTAAAGACGCAAGTTGTATTCAGATACTTAGTCGGTAAAACGTATTTCATAACAAGGGTGGTAAGAGAAGAATTAATATTCGTACTAATATAATTTATTACTAAGTATCTGGTTGGGGCATTGGAAGGCCAGCCAGCTTGCATAATTCATGTATAGGATCTGTCGGAAATAGACTATATATATGTTTCTCATACTCTTTTTTATCATGAAAGTGTTTATCTTTTTTCTTACCAAGAGTTAGCACTAATTGGCGCATAGTAGGATTAACCAAATTTTCCTCATAGTAACCACGAAAATAATAAATTAATTCCCAATGATCCACAAAAAGCTTAATCCCTTCTCGTTCAGCTAGCTTGGAAGCAAATTCTTCATTCCAATCGTCTAAATGTTTTAAAAAACCTTGTTCGTTTGTTTCGAGAGTTTTGCCATTAACCTCAAAATCCATGATCTTATCCTAAAAGTCTTATTTTCGAATATTCAATTTTTATTGAAGTAAAGACATTTATAAATATGTATGAGTAAAATTTGTGTGCACGATATACTGCATATTACGAATGTAATAACAGCTAAAATACTTAAATAATATTTATGATTTCAGGTTCTACTAAGCGCACAAAATCCTTATATGCAAGTTTAATTAGTTCGCTATGATTACCTGCATTAAAAGCAATTTCTTCATCTTTTTCTAACGATTTATCTACATAGGTATCCATATTATATAAATTTCCAAAAGGGGGCATCGCCCCTAATTCGCATTCAGGAAATGCATTCTCAAATTCACTCTCCGATGCAAGTTCCACATTTTTTGTTCCTAATTTATCACTCAAATGTTGTAAATTAACTTGATATGAGGCCGGAAGCACTAGCATCGTTAGTTTGTCGTCAACTTTTGCGATAACTGTCTTGGCTAATTCTTTCCCAGATATATGTGCAGAAGCTGCGATTTCCTGAGCAGTGTAGGCAGGTGAATGTTGTATCGTAATGTAGCGCACATGCTTTTGATCAAGTAGGTTTCTAAGTTTCGCTGTTGTCATTTTTATGCTCCCGCTGAATGTTGGTCACCTCTATAGTAGCTTGATTTAATTATAAAATATTGATCTAGCTCAACAGGGGCTAGTATGAGAAATGTTGGGGCAATACATTTTTTAAACGTCATATAAAAAGCTCAAACAGTTTTTTTGTTCATTAAGAATTACAAATACGTTTTTATTTGATAAATATCAATGCTGATGTTGTGTGAAGCTTTCAATATTAAGCTTAATATTAAGAAGTAAAAAGGAGAACTACTGATGGCAAGAAGATCAACCAAAGTACCGGTTAAAAAGAAAAAAACTGCTAAACGGAAATCTAAGGCAAGAAAATCACTCGCCAGAGCGTCTGAGACCGTGACACCATTAGCGAGTCTACGCGAAGAAGTTGACAACCTGTTTGAACGTTTCTCAGAAGACTGGCCCAGCCTACCGCGACTATTTGGTCGAGGGTGGACTTATCCCTTCGCCGACCTTGAACGACGCTTTAGCGTTCCAAGACTCGAACTTACCCCGCGCGTGGATGTCAGCGAAAGTGATGAAGGCTACAATATCACAATGGAATTACCGGGGATGACTGACAAAGACATCGAACTCACCCTCAGTGACGATTCCCTGACGGTGAAAGGCGAGAAAAAAGAAGAACGAGAAGAGAAAAAGAAAAACTACCACGTAACCGAACGCAGTTACGGATCGTTTCAACGCACCTTTCGAGTACCCAGTGGTGTTGATCACAATAAAGTAGAAGCCTCTTGTACCAAGGGCGTATTAAATATATCGCTACCCAAAACCGAAGTTGCGAAAAAAGAGAAACGATCTATTAACGTTAAGACTGCCTAACAAAAAAGGCAGTGATAGTTTTTATGAAGAGTAATGAAATATGGCTTTAGAACAGCTATGGTCAGTTGAGTTTGTCTCAGAGTTAGGCTCTGAAGGCGGAGGCATAGTTGTATTGGAGGGCGGAAAAATATTGGGCGGAAATAATAATTATTTTTACATTGGAAGTTATGATCTTATTAATAATAAATTCAACGCTACAATTGATATAAAGCATTATTATGGAAAATGTAATCCTGTTTTTGGAAAATTAGAAGAGTTTATACTTAAATTGGAAGGTGATTCAGATGAGGAAAATATGTTATTAACAGGGCATATGCTTGAGGATCCATCTAGAGAGTTTCATGTAAGACTAAAATACCACATTGAGGTATTTCAAAAGTTGAGTGTTTAATAAACTAAACCTACCGTTTATTAAACTTAATCGACTAGTTCTTTACTTGTGGTTAATAATAGCTTTTATATCTTCATGTACAACATCTCCAACAGGTCGTCCACAACTCCACCTCATTCCTGCAGAACAAATGAATCAAATGGGGATTGCGGCTTTTGAAGAACTGAAGAAAAAGACCGCACAATCCAATGATACATCGATAAATCGTTACGTTGCTTGTGTGGCAGATGCAATTACACGTGAGGTAAACCTAAATACTCAATGGGAGGTCACCGTTTTTAAAGATAAAGCCGTAAACGCCTTTGCCTTACCAGGAGGTAAAATAGGTGTCTATACAGGATTACTACAAGTAACAGAAAATCAATCTCAACTTGCAGCGGTTGTAGCACATGAAGTGGCACACGTAATTGCTGAACATGCAAATGCGCGCGTATCGGCATCATATGCAACCGGTGCAAGTCTGAAATTAGTAGAAGTAATTACAGGTGCTACAACACCCGGTAAACAACAACTACTCGGATTACTTGGAGTGGGCGCTCAATACGGAGTACTCATGCCCTATGGGCGGGATCAAGAAAGTGAAGCAGATATATTAGGCTTAGACTATATGGCCATGGCTGGATTTGATCCTCGTGAAAGTGTTGTCTTATGGCGCAATATGTCAAAACAAGGTGGTGCAAAGCCACCGGAATTATTGTCTACTCATCCAGCAGATCAATCTCGCATTCGAGATTTAAACACTCGCATGCCTCATGCGTTAAAATTCTATGAAGCTGCACGAGCAACAGGTAAAAAGCCAAAATGTAAATAGCTTTAGCATGTAGTAAAATTATGTGACTAGCTTAATTATCATTCCTCTGCAAACGCATTAGTTGTCTATTACTTGCCACATAGTTGGAAGATCTGCAATAGAATCTAAGACTTTATATGGTGTAATGTCACTATCTAAATCTTTATCTTGAAATTTTCCAGTTTTTACTAATATCCCTCGAATACCACACTGTTGTGCACCAGCTATGTCAGCTCGTATATCGTCCCCAATCATTATTACATTATCTGCATTTATTCCAAGTAGATTTAAAGCCGCAGCATAAAATTCTTTTGCTGGTTTACCGAGTACAATGGCTTTTTTACCTGAAGCATATTCAAGTGCAATTACAAATGGTGCTACATCCAAACGCAGGCCCTCTGTTGCACGCCAATACCGAGACATACCTAATGCTATTAATTTAGAGTTTGGATTCTCGATTAATATTTTAAATGCGTGATTCAATAATGAATATGTCCATGCTTCTCCAAGATCGCCAACTATAATTGCATCTGCTGTAATGGATGCATCATCTGCTAATGTAAAACCACTAAATTCTTGCTTTGTGATTTCAGGAACAAGTAAATAAATATCCCCTGAAACATTCTCCTTTAACCAGCTACATGCAGCTACAGCAGGTGTCAGTATTCTTTTGATATTTATTTCGATACCCATACCTACCAACTTTTCTACTAATGCTGTGCGCGGCCTTGAAGTAGTGTTGGTGAGAAAAAGATGTGGAATGTTGTTGTTTTGTATCCAATGAATGCAATCTACCGCACCCTTCATTGGTTTATTGCCAACATATAGAACACCATCTAGATCAATCAACAATGCTTTAGTAGATTGCATGTTCTTTTATAAGTTTTGTGAATACTTTTTAGCACTGCTTTAGTATAAAATTTTGGTAACATAATACAATTAAACAATTATTGATAAATATCAACTCGTAGCAGATTCAAAACTGATTAGATAGCAAAATAAATATAAGAAATTATTTAATATTGTATACGTATTTTTTTTATATTATTAAATAGTATTGGTAATTGACGCCAATCAAATTCTATTGGCAAATTTTGGTTCATTATTTTTATATGTATTGGTTTTTAGCCATCAAATATACGCGAGAACGGAGAATTATAAATGCCAATAACAAAACTTGATAATAGTGAATGGTCTGAATACTTCGATAGAGTTTCTAAGACCATTGGATCTAAGAATGTTGAAATCGAAATAGCGGGTTTGTCATTGGGCGATCAAATTGAAGTATCAAGCTTACCGCTTATTGGGCTTACCTATGACGCTAAAAATGACTTACTGGAAGTTGTGACTGAATCAGTTGATCATATAATTCGTCTTCCAAAGATAATACATACAGATTATGGTACGGATGGATTACATAGTGTGGAAGTTATCGATGCAGATAACAACCATCAAATCATTAAGTTTACAGAACCAGTAGCACTACCGGCACCAAGTTTATAACGTATAATATATTTTGTTTGCTTAGCAATGCCTTATTTAAATGTAAAAGATCTGCCAAAATCAGTACAAGATCATCTTCCAAAGCACGCTCAAGAAATCTACAAAGAGGCTTTCAATCATGCATGGGAGGAATATGCAGACACAAATAAACGTCGGGGCAAAATCTCTAGAGAAGCTATTGCCCATAAGGTAGCTTGGGCAGCAGTAAAACTAAAATATAAAAAGCGCGCTAATCAATGGGTCGCAAAAACTATGCATTAATGTCATTTAACGATATATATACACCACTATACTAGTTATACAATTGAAATGTTGTGGCGTGAAATTATCATGCTCTTGAGATCTAAATTTAACTTGATGAGGATCAATTTGTTGCTTAGATAGAAATGTACAATTAATTTATTAGAAAAGTCATATTATAGTTAAAAATTTACTATTCATGCCTAACATATTTGTAATTGTCGCAGATAACACCTGCGCCCGTGTATTTTATTCTTCATCCTCGCAAGGTCCTCTAGAAGAAAAAACAGTATTGGTTCATCCCGAAAACCGGATTTCGGTGAAAAATATGGTTAGTGATCGGCAAGGTTATTCTTTTTCTAGTCATGGTTATGGGCGCAAAGCTTTATCTAAACGTGAAGAACCTAAAGAACATGAAATTAAACAATTCGTAAAAGAAATTTCAGAGTATTTAAAAAATTCAGAAGCGAATAATGAGTTTGACCAACTTATTATCATTGCGGCACCAAAATTACTAGGAACCCTTAAAAAGCAATTAAACAATAGAATTAGAAAGCTTATAATATATGAACTTAAGAAAAACATTTCAAAATTGAGTGCAGCAGAAATCCGCGAATATTTACCTAAATATTTAAATCAGCCAAATTTATGAGTAAATTTTCGATTGAACAATGGATACATTCATAACATAACTGACATTAGTTTTATATATGATGAATTAATTGCTACTATTCATATTAACATTAATCATGGAAATAAATGCGGATGAGCCAAGAAGAATTACATCAACTTCTCAACAAACTGCGAGCTGAATTAGATAAATTAGAGATTGACAGTAATGCACACCAAGATCTTAGTCAATTAATTACTAATGTTGAGCATCAAATTGAGAGACTGGAAGATAAGCAAAATAAAGTTTCATTGACAGAGAATCTCCGAACTCATATTGAAAAATTCGAAGTCGAGCATCCAAGAATAACTGGGATATTAAACGATATAATGATGAAACTTACGAATATAGGAATTTAGTCTTTTAGCTAGGCAGAATACTTTATGCGAGACATGGGAATCTCAATTACAAGGTGAACTTTTGCCTCATCGGCCACTCTATCGGGAAGTATTATGCGCTCATCATGTACATACATCCCATGTTCTGCATAAGATGGTTACGTAAACTATACGCGCCACAAAAATATATTATATAAAAATGTATGATGATTATTGATCTAGGGCATCTACAAAGTTGAAATATGTCAAGTCACGGTAATTATTTTGGTTTTAGTCTAATACAGCACCGGTAATAGGGTTGGGCCTATATGTTGTGCAGCCTTTAAGTTTATTCTCAAATGCCAACATATAAAGAGAACGAAATTCATCAAAAGGGTAATCTTCAGGGACGTTTATCGTTTTTGATATGGCGTTGTCTACATATGGTTGTAACGCGGCTTGCATTTTTAAATGTTCTGTTGGTGATAATATTTTTGCATCAATAAATTGCGGAGGTAGTGGCGTATTTTTATCATTAATGCGTTCCCAGAGTGTATAAGCGTGATCTTTTAAAGAGTATTTTGTATAGCTTCCGTCCATTTCTAACACTTGACGAGTGTAAGAAAAATCAAATACAGGTTCAATGCCACTTGATATATTGTTTGCAAGGATACTAGTTGTTCCTGTGGGTGCAATTGTCGTGAGGTGACTATTGCGAATGCCATGATTGTTAATATCTGCTCTTATTTTTTCGGGTAATGTCTGTATGAAGTTTCCCTTAAGATATTTTTCTTTTTCGAAATAGGTGAAAGCCCCTTTGTCCTTGGCTAATTTAATTGATGTGCGGTATGCCGTGTGACAAATTGTTTTCATAATTTTTGCCGCGATATCACGCGCTGGTTGTTTACCGTAATGAAGACCAAGCATGATGAGCATGTCGGCAAGTCCAGTAAAACCTAATCCTATGCGTCGGCAATTCAGCGCTTGTGTTGATTGTTCAGGCAGCGGAAATCGTGAAGTATCAATCACATTGTCTAACATGCGTGTTGCTACAGCTGTAGTTTCTTCAATTCCCAGTAGATCTAAATTAGCGTTTTCTGTGAATGGCATACGTACAAAACGCGTAAGATTTATCGCACCTAGATCACAAGCGCCATATGGAGGTAGTGGAATTTCACCGCACGGATTGGTTGCGGTAATGTATTCTTTATACCAAAGATTATTCTCATAATTTATCCTATCAATGAATAACACGCCGGGTTCTGCATATTCATATGTTGCACGCATAATTTTTTCCCATAACGCTCTAGCTTGGATAACATCTACAACTTTGCACAACACGGGATCAGAATAGCCTGACCACTGACGCATAATAGTCTCAGATTGCGGTTTATTTTCTTCAGCGAGCTCAAATGTAGGAAAAACTAAATGCCAATCATCATTATTTTGCACGGCTTTGATGAAATCATCAGTCACCAGTATAGAAAGATTAAAGTGTCTTAGTTCTTTGCTGTTTTGTTTTGCTGCAATAAACTCTTCAATATCGGGGTGATCGCAGCGCAAAGTAGCCATCATTGCTCCACGACGTGCGCCAGTGGAGAGTAAGGTAGCGCACATGCTGTCCCATATGCGCATAAATGAAATAGGGCCTGAGGCGATGGTTCCAGTGGCTCTTGCAGGCGAGCCACGCGGACGCAAAGTAGAAAAATCATAACCAACTCCACCGCCTTGTTGCATGGTAAGCGCACCTTCTTTGAGATTATCGAAGATGCTTTCCATCGAATCATGAATCACACCCATGACGAAACAATTAAACAAGGTAACTCGGTGTTGTGTTCCTGCACCTGCGTAAATACGGCCACCAGGTATAAATTTAAATCCTTCTAATGCTTTAAAAAACTGATGTTCCCAATATTCTTTGTCATTGGTTTCAACATCAGCTAACGTTTTGGCGATACGATGCCATGTATCTTCAATAGTTTGGTCATGTATAACATCACCATCACGATATCGATATTTGCTGTCCCAAATATGTCTTGATATGTCGGTCTGAAGATATTGTTTGCTCATTATATTAGGGTATTTGTTTATAACGACAACAATCCATTTTTCAGAAAATCAATTAGTAGATAGGGTATTAATATGGCTAATTAAGCAAAAATTAATTGATGTGAGTCAATTCAGTGGTTCTAAATTAATTATATTTGCTTATTAATAATTAGAATGTGTAATTAATGCGTTTGCAAACACTGATTACATTTAGAAGGGCTCCATATTCTGATGCTGTAGAAATAAATATTCTCAATAATGGTGAAAACTTGAGAAGTTTTGTGCACGAATTTTAGTTTATTGAGTAATAAAGAGGCAACACATAATCCTTATCATAAAATCAATCTGTATTATGTGCACATTGAAATAGCAATATCAGAAAAGAATAAAATTGTAAGTCATGAAAATCGTGCTAAATATACACATGAGAATGAATATAGCGTGATTCGAGATGCATATGATGCAGCATGATGTCAATTTTTAGCAGATTATGCAGGTTTTTATAGAGGTGATGTAAAGAGCTATCAACATTTACAGCATAACAAGAATTCTAGATTATTTTTGTATTGTTTCAAGATACAACAATAATTCAAATATTCGTCCTCTCACTAGTGTTTCAGAATAACGCGGACTTATATTGAGCCAGTTTTCAGAACTAAAGCGATTTCCCCAAATTGGCATGGCACGTGTTCCATGAGATTTAATTTCCTCGCGTCCGTCTATAATGCGATATAGCATGCTAAAGGGAAATACACCATTATTCCTTTTTTTTATTTGTGTGAGATCTACAGGTTTATCTTTTAATACAAAGCCATATACACCATGTCCCTTGGCATCAATGCCGTGACAGAGTGAACATGTTTGTTCATACTCTTTATTGCCCATTTTAATCGCATCTTTTGTTTCTTCTAATAATTTTTGTTTGGTAAGGCGTTCTTTGGTTTGCTCATCTGAAGCAATATTAATTTCCTTTTGAGCCTTGATAATTTCTTCAACTTCTTGTGCATAAGTTGTGTTGACAATTAAGCTTATTAGACATATAGCTAGAACTAAAAATAGACATTGATTATATTTTTTTTGCATAAAATTATTAACTTTTAAAAAGAATGCTTGAATATACCTGCACTGTAATTAAAACTGATTTGATATAAGTCATTTAAAGTTACAAAACTACTTTTTAATTACATTATTCATTAACACCAATATAGAATATCAAGATTCAATTGAGATAACGATATTTTTAGTGAAGGGTTAGCATTTTGTTAATATAAAGTCTCGCTAAATAAGCAAAAGTGTTCATTAAAAAAATACATAAATGGGATGGTCCGTATACTTAGAATCATCACAATTTGATTGCTCACTGACCAGCAAAACATAGGGTCCAAAAGACATAGTTCATCGTATAGATTACTGATATAGGTCAACATTATTTCAAGTAATTAATGTACGGTTAATATAATTGAAAGTATTGGTAGGTATTATTAATGGAAAATATAGAGAGAGTTGGTTCTATGAACATTGAAACAAATAGATCAGTGCTAATTGAAAGGCAGGCCAACTTACATAATGATGTAATAGCCATGCAGAACGAATTGGACATATTACAGGCATTACTGAAGAAGGCAGAAGAGGAGCTTGCAGAGATTCAAATTAAATTAGCGGAACTCGAGGGGTCCAATACTATTAAGTTAGCTTATGCAAGTTAATTAAAATTATTAATTGCCAAATTCCTGATACAGCTATAGGCCATTATCGAATGGTTAATTCGATCGCCTTTTAATTCATATTTAAAAGAGTGAGTTTTCATATACTCTTTCAACGGCAGCTAGATAGCCGTAGTAAATTTAAATTCCAGTTTCTCGTTTTGCGGCTTTGCTGAGTAGTTCTGTAAGTGGGTTAACAATATCGATGGGTAATGGGAACACGATAGTTGAACTCTTTTCTCCAGCAATTTCAGTAAGAGTTTGTAAATAACGTAGCTGTAATGCTTGAGGTTGTTGTGCCAAAATTTGTGACGCTTCAAGCAGTTTATGTGAAGCTTGTTGTTCACCTTCGGCATGAATGATCTTTGCGCGTCTTTCGCGTTCCGCTTCTGCCTGCTTAGCAATTGCACGAATCATACTTTCATCTATATCTACGTGTTTAATTTCGACGTTGGAAACTTTAATACCCCATGCATCGGTGTGCTGATCTAGAATTTGCTGTATATGCTGATTTAGCTTGTCACGTTCTGCTAGCATCTCGTCAAGATCATGTTGGCCCAGTACAGATCGTAAGGTTGTTTGCGCTAATTGGCTTGTTGCTTCTAAAAAGTGCTCGACTTGTATAATCGCCTTTTTAGGATCAATGACACGAAAATAAACCACTGCATTGACTTTTACTGAAACATTATCGTGTGAAATAACATCTTGAGTAGGTACATCCATGACAATTGTTCGTAGATCAACACGTACCATTTGTTGAATGATGGGAACGATGATGATCAATCCTGGGCCCTTAACTTTCCAAAACCTTCCCAATAAAAATACGACAGCACGCTCATATTCTCGCATTACTCTAAACCAGGATAAAACGAACAATACGATTAATACTATAAACGTGGCCCAATAAATCATGATGCTTCCTCCACTGTAGAGTTCTCTGGTTCAACTATTAAAGTGAGCCCATCCATTCCAGTAACACGAATTTTTTGTCCAGGAAGAATAGGAACGTTTGATTTTGCTTGCCAGTTTTCGCTATGCACTCTTACTCGACCATAATTATCCACTGCCTCTAGTACTTCGCCAGTAGTGCCAATTAATTCTTCACTACCACTTACAATCGGCTTTCTGCGGGCTTTAAGCACCATAGTTAAAATGGTGAAAAAGAACAGCGCATTTGCTACAGCAAATGTGGAAATAAATGGAATCGATACTCCAAAACCCTCATAGTCTGTATCAATCAAAATTATTGAACCAATTACAAACGCAATCGCTCCTCCAATTCCAAGCGCACCAAAGCTTGGGGCAAACGCTTCACCAACCATAAACAAAATACCCAGTAAAATTAGTGCGAGACCTGCATAGTTTATTGGTAATACTTGAGCCGCATATAATGCAAGCAGTATACATATACCACCCAACACACCAGGCAACACAAATCCAGGGTTTAACATTTCATAAATTAAACCGAACATCCCCAGAGTCATTAAAATAGGGAGAATGTTTGGATCAGTAATTACCGATAGTAATTTGTTGCGCCAATCTGGTTCGACATAATGTACTGACGCAGTTTCGGTGGCTAACTTGCGTTCTTGGCCTAATACATTTATGGAATGATCGTTTAGTTTTTCTAATAGCTCCGTAGTATTGCTAGCAATAAGGTCAATAACATTAATTTCAATTGCTTCTTCAGCAGATAGACTACTTGCACTACGCACTGCCTCTTCCGCCCATTCAACATTGCGACCGCGTAATTGAGCAAGCCCACGAATATAAGCTGCTGCATCATTCACAATCTTTCTTTGCATTGCGTTAGGTAGATGCTTGTTATCTTTAGAATCTTCTTCATCTATTTCATCATCTTTCGATGGTTCCTCGTCGGAAGGTTTTGGGGAACCTGGAAACTCCGGCATACCTCCAATTTTTACAGGCGTCGCAGCGCCTAAAGTTGTGGCGGGGGCCATTGCTGCAATATGCGATGCATAAAGGATGTAGGTTCCAGCACTCGCTGCGCGCGCACCACTCGGTGACACAAAAGTAGCGACTGGTACAGATGAGGAAATAATACCTTGAATGATATCTCGCATGGCGGTATCCAATCCTCCTGGTGTATCCATTTTTAGGATCACTAGTTCTGCACCTAAATTCAAAGCTTCCTCAAATCCATGTAGAACATAATCACTGGTGGCAGGTCCAATGGGGCCACTGATGGTTACTACGACAACTCGATTATTGCTGTTGGTATCATCTCCATATACTAAAGGGAGCACACCAATCAGCACCAAAAGCAGGAGCTTCTTGAGCCACATCAGTCCATGGCTATAAGTGAGAATTTTATTTCTATTCATTTTCAAGGTTTAAGCTAAGGCATTACTTTAAATACACTCCTTAAGAGTAAATAGTGTTGTCTTAAGTCAATTTTCTGCTGTTTTTATCAGGTGAATTAGTATTATTAATAACTTTATGCTTATGATGCGTGCGTGAGTGATTGACAAATACCTTTTTAATTGGCATTACATATTTATATGGTAGAAAAAGTAAATACTGTTTTTTTAGCATTATGGAAAAGTCATTAACTATTTTCGTGACCATTAGAGCATTGAATATATATTGATTAAGTACTTGAGAGATTTACGATGAAACCGATACTTGATAAATTGCACAACGATCATAAAAATTTTAGTCAACTCTTATCTTTTTTAGACAGACAGCTACACCTGCTAGAAGAATATGAACACTCAGATCTTGCTTCCACATTAGATGCGATAAAGTATATGAAGGAATATCCGGATTATGTGCATCACCCATTAGAGAATACCGTATTTAAATATTTCCTTGAACATCATACAGAAGCTCAAGAGAAAATTGTTGAGCTTCTGCATGAACATGATCAAATGCCAATACTTACCGAAAAGCTCTTAAGCATGCTGGAAGGTGTGCTTGCGGATGTACCGCAAAAAAGAGAAGATCTTTGTTCCTATTTAAAAAAATATATTTCTATTCAAAGAGAACATATGAATCGAGAAGAGGCTGATGTGTATCCTATTTTGATTTCAACACTCGATGAAAATGATTGGGAAAAAATAGATAGTGAGTTAGCACATATACAAGATCCCTTATTTGGTGGGAAAGTAGAAAAATCGTATCAGGGGCTTTATCAACAAATTATGAGTGAAGCATTGTGAGGCTTCATAAAGTACGAGGTTTAATTCGTACCCCATCAACTATTTGATCACTGGGATGTAGAATAATTTGTGAATCCTCGGATAACCCTTCTAAGATTTCAGCTTCTAGGCCATTGCGTTGACCAATATCAATGTGTTGTAGCCTTGCTCGGCCTTGTTGTTCAACGAACACAGACCAAGTATCACCATCGCGAAATAGCGCTGTTAAAGGCACTTTTTTAACACTACCGCTCTCCCAGAGTACGACACGCGCATCAACTTGATAGCCATGACCTAATCGTTGCCAAATTTCCTGTGGGTCGGTTATATCTATAATGACATTTACACGCTGTTCATCAATACCCAGTGCAGAAGTTTTAGTAAAACCAAATGGCTCTACTCTTTGCACGATTCCTTGTAGCGCAAATTCTCCGCCCCATTCTTCAATAATTACGCGCTGACTAGGTTGAATACGCACAGCATCATAGGATAAAAAATCCACCACGATTTCTAATTTAGTTGGATCACCAATTTCAACTAATGGTGTGCCCATTGTTATAACACCCTCACTTTCATGTAAAACCTGCAAGATTTTTCCACTTACTGGTGCAAGAATAGTAATGCACTCACAATCCTTGTCATCGGACTGTATGTCAGCTGGAGACACAAGATGTGCTTGCGCTTGTACCAAGTCATATTGACGAGCGCGAACAGCTGCTTTTGCTGTATTCACCGCAGCATTTTTGGTTTTATAGTCACGTTTAGCAGTATCTAACTCTCGTTCTGATATAACTTGTTTTTTAATTAGTTTGTTTGCTCGTTCTAATTCTGTAACCGCAAATTCAAACTCAGATTCAGCTTCTACAAGTTGGGCTTGAGCAACAGTAAGTGATGCTTCTGCAGCTTGGACTGCAGCACGCGCTTCTTCTTCGCTACGGATGTCGAGAAATTCTGGATCGATTGGTCTAATTTGAGCAACTAATGTTTGTGCGGCAATGACATCATCGCCGACCTCTGCATTGATGCGCAACATGTGTCCGGTTACAGGTGCAGATAGCACATATACATCTCGAACACGTGTTTCACCTTCTTCTTCCACAGTGACAATTAAGGGGCCGCGCTGTACTTTTGTAAGATCCACCGCAATGGGTTGTGGGCGAAACGCAATAAAAAGCCCGACTAATAATAAAATAAGAATAATCAACCAAAAAATACTACGTCGCCATTTTGCATTCATGTTTATTTTTTATTCTCTAGTTTTAAGTACTTTGATTAGATTTAATTGATCTAGTTGTCTTCTAACCATAAAGGCTGAGATTGTTGTCGCAACTAAAGTTATTAATATAGCTTTGCCGTAGGTTGAAGGATGTATTACCAGTGGAACTCGATATAGTTCAGTTTCAAATGAACTAGTCATAATCCAGGCGAGACCGCTTCCTACTATGCAGCCAATCGGCAAGCCCATTGCGATTAATAGACCCACCTCTCCAAGTAATATGTATGAGATCTCAGTTTTGGTGAAACCAAGTACACGCAAAGTTGCTAGTTCGCGCCCGCGCTCAGATAATGCAATGCGTGTACTGTTGTAGACTAATCCAAAGGCAAGTGCACAGGCAAAACTAGCAAAAAAAGTAACAAATATAATGAGTGTTTCTGCCATCGTTTCGTTAAAGGTATTGACGGCAGCCTTTCGTAAAGTTACTGCGGCTACATCAGGAATGTCTTTAAGCTTGGCAAACAATTTTGATTCATATTTTTCATCTACAAGTAAACTCATATACTCTACTTGTCGTCCTTCTTTCATAAGTCGATTGAGTGCATAGAGATTTATGTAAGCTGGCATAGCGATATAAGATTCAAAAATATCAACTACAGGTATAAGAATTTCTGGCCTGCGTTCTTCAAGCACTTGTACTCGCACAGAATCGCCAATCTCTACATGCAGCTTTTCAGCTAGTTTACTGTTTAAGGAAAGACCTTCAGGATATACTGAAATAATACCTCGCTGAACATCATGTACTGGACTAAGCTTTGCATTGGGCAAAATGCCTTGTAATGTGCCGCGATGACTTCGATTACCTGCCAGAAATTTTGCGCTTACGATACGGGCCGGTTCTACACTTAAAACACCTGGGAGATGAGCAAGCTCATATACTACTTCGTTGCCTTGTGCACTGGTTAAACCAATAGTGACATCTTGACGTTGTGCATCAAAAAAATAAACATCGATAATTTCTTGTATAGCATCAAACCATTGCATTGCCATAATCAATACACCAACAGCAAATGCGACACCGATACTTGTAAGCATTGAACGTGTCGGCCAACGTGCAAGTTGCCGAAAAATAATTCTTGTTGGTTGATCCAGCCAAGATAAAAGCTCTGTAATTACGTTATGCCTTTGTCGGTAAACGGGTGGTGACGGAGGTTGCATGGCTTCTGCCGGCGGTAGTGTTGCCGCTTTATATACGGCACGCATTGAACCCACTAATGCAGCAGCCAAACTTATTAAAGCACTAATGGCGAAAGTAAACAGACTGGGTTGATAATATAGAAATGGGAAACGAAAGAAGTCCGCATATAGTTCAGTATTATATCTTCCTAGCCAAGCCCCGATTATCCAACCCAGTAGAATGCCAACAGCTGAAATTGCCATCACCATGCGTGCATAGTGCCAGGCAACTTGCAGACGCGTGTAGCCAAAAGCCTTAAGTAAGCCGATTTCAGCTCGCTCAGTAGCAATCAGTCTAGACAACACCATCTGTGTAAGAAATGCAGCTACTGTTAGAAAGATACTCGGTAACAACATACCGATTGTGCGTAGCTGCCTTATCTCATTCATTAGAAACCAATTTGAAACTTGGTCCTTACGCGCAATAGCGCCAATACTTCCATAATTTTTAGTAAGTTGATCCAATCTCTTAATTACAAAATTTGGTTCGGTATTCACTAATAATGAAAGCGAGACATCATTGAAGGCTCCATCTAGATCATATGCGGATGCCAATGCTTCTTGTCCCATCCACAAGATTCCAAAACGCTTATCGTCTGGCATCAGTGCACCAGGCCCGATGGCATAAACATATTCAGGAGAAAGTGCAATGCCAACAATATCAAGAGTACGTTTATTTCCATTCAATATGACTTTTAGTTGATCACCAGGTTGTAATTTATGTGCATCAGCAAAGGGTTCACTCAGCACTACTTCATCTATATGGCCTGGAGATACTAATCGACCTTTACGTAGAGCGATTTGATTAAGTAGAGGCTTTCCACGTTCCGGAGTCGAAACCAGCTGACCAATAACAGGCTCATCAAAGCCTTCAATATCTAATGTTGCAATTTTTACAATTCGAGTCTGCACAGTTTGCACACCAGGAATGCCTGCAATTCGATTTTTTAATTGCAAAGGCGCGCGTTCTAATCCAGAAAAGATATCTGCAAACCGATAGCGTTCGTAATATGCATTTGCAGTATCTCTTAATGATTCAAGTGTACTCAGTGACATAACGAGTACAGCCACTCCAGATGCAATAACTAAGCCTATTGCTAAGACTTGTCCACGTAGTCGCCAAAGGTCACGTATCAATTTGCGATTAAGTATATGCATTACCAGACCAACTCTTGCGGTTCGCGACGTTGAGGATTTTGGGTAATAGATGTAATTTGCCCATCTGCTAATGTAATCGCACGATCTGCCATATCTGAGATAACTGCATTATGAGTAATAAGGATTGTTGTAGTGCCAAGTTCGCGGTTTACTCGAGCTATTGCATCGAGAACGATAATTCCAGTTTGGCTATCTAATGCACCAGTGGGTTCATCACACAATAATATGGCAGGGCGTTTAGCAATTGCACGAGCAATTGCAACACGTTGTTGTTCGCCCCCAGATAGTTGTGCAGGAAAATGATTTATCCTTTCACTTAAGCCAACAATTGCTAATGCATCAGCAGCATCCATAGGAGCTTTGGTGATTTCCGTAACTAATGCGACATTTTCAAGTGCGGTTAGGCTTGGTATCAAGTTATAAAACTGAAATACGAATCCAACATTTTCTCTACGAAAAATGGTAAGTTGATAATCGTTATAGGAAGTAAGTTCATCGGTGTAAAAAAATACTTGGCCAGAAGTTGGTGTATCTAAGCCACCAATGATATTAAGTAATGTTGATTTTCCACTTCCAGAGGCGCCCAATAAAACCACTAATTCGGATTCATACAGTGAAAGGTCCACGCCTCGTAGTGCATGTACTTTCACTTCACCTGTCTGATAAATTTTACTTAGAGCTCTTGTGCTGAGAGTAACTTTTCGCTTATCACCGTCAAGTTGTGTTTTACTATGGCTTGTTACTACATGTTTCATTCCATAGCACTCGCATATAGATAAAAGTCAGCAGTTATGTTCCTTGCTGACCAAGAGCTTGTATTTTCTTAACCCATTTCAAACGTTTATCATTGCTGGAATCGACCATTCCAATCAAATTATATTTAACTGGTACATGCCTGACAAACCTAGGATATTTCTTTGGAAACTTTTTGGACTATGTGCTCTAAAAAACCAGCGATATATAAAAGAAGGCATACCCATGGTGACGATTATGCGAGCTGATTTTCCCATGAGTAATTTTTTTGGAATTTTCTTTGATTCATTGCTAATCGCAAATCCATAGCGAAATGTTTGTTCAAAAAAACCTTTGAGTAAAGCAGGCATGTCGCCTAACCATAACGGATAAATTATTATAATATGATTCGACCAACTAATTTTTTCTTGTGCAGTATTTATATTCTTTGGTATCAAATCACTTTCAAATTCATCTTCGTTGTGAATAATTGGAAATTTTAGTTCCGCAACATTAATTTATTTTACAGTATGATCACCATTCTCGGCACCAACATTATATGCATTAGCTAAAGAATGACAGAAATGTTGTTCAGTAGAATCGGGATGACCTTGTATGATGAGGACATTTTTTGGCATGAATTACTACTAGCACTGTGAGCTAATAACAAATTGTATTCAAGATTTAATGTAGTTTTAGCATAGCAAGAATATCGGATTCTGCTTGTAGCCAGTCTTCTTCTTCAAAGCCCGGAATAAATCCCCGTTGTTCAGCCTTATAATAAGCGGCCTCTGCTATCATCTCTTGAAAGTCTTGATCAGAAGGGTAGTTTGTTTTCTTTTTTGGCTTGATAGATACGACTGGTTTCTTTTTTAGTGACTTCACAGTAGCTGACATGGCGTCCTCCAATTTTTAACTTTTATCGCTTTATAATGCTCTTACAACTAGCTTACTCGCGTATTGACATGCGTCAATGCATCGTACGCATATTGACTTCAAGATTCCTAAGAGTTCAAATTTACTTAACATGGACTATAAAGATTATTACAAGATCTTGGGCGTTGATCGTGATACCAAGCAGGAAGAAATTAAGCGTGCTTATCGCAAATTAGCCAGAAAATATCATCCAGATGTAAGCAAAGAAGTAGATGCTGAAGCACGGTTTAAGGAAGTTCGAGAAGCTTACGAAGTACTCAAAGATCCAGAAAAAAGAGCGGCCTATGACCAACTTGGTGCAAATTGGAAAGCGGGTCAAGAGTTTCATCCTCCTCCAAATTGGGATGCAGGGTTTGAATTTAGTGGTGGTGGCTATACAGATGTAGATGATTCCTTATTTAGTGATTTTTTTGGGTCATTATTTGGTCATGGCTTTAGATCATCGCAAAGAAGAGGAGCACAGCCTGGTTTTCGTTCACGTGGCGAAGATCATCATGCTAAGGTATTGATCGATCTAGAAGATTCTTATCGAGGAGCGGTGCGAGATATTACCCTGCGTACACCTGAATTGGATAGTAATGGTCATATTGTAAATAAAGAGCGCAAGCTGACAGTAAGAATACCAAAAGGAGTTAAACAAGGTCAGAAGATTCGCCTTATTGGACAAGGTTCAGCTGGAGTAAGTGGCGGTGAAGCTGGTGATCTTTATCTTGAGATTGAATTTAAATCACACGCTTTATATCGCGTAGAAGGTCGTGACGTTTATTTAAATCTACCCGTAACACCCTGGGAGGCTGCATTAGGTACGACTGTTAAAATTCCAACTCCAATTGGTAAATTGGATCTTAAAATTCCTCCAAGCACATCAGGTGAACGTAAGCTACGTTTAAAAGGCCAAGGTATTCCTGGTAGTCCTGCTGGTGATATTTATGTAATTCTGCAAATTAAATTACCATCTGCAGACAGTGAGGCGGCTAAAGCACTTTACCGCAAGATGGAACAGGAGCTAGCATTTAACCCACGCTCTAAGTTAGGAGTTTAATTATTTATGAATAATAAATTCATTACAGGAGTTGTGTTAGATCAACAAGTTGAGTTTTCTTTGAGTGATATTTGTCATGTCTGCAATCGTCATTCTGAATGGGTAATAGAGCTAGTTGCAGAGGGCATATTAGATCCAATTGGTGATGATCAAAATCAATGGCGCTTCACAGGTCCTAGTTTGCACAAGGCACATACTGCGATGCGATTAGAGCGTGATCTAGGACTAAATCTTGAGGGAGTTGCATTGGCACTTGAATTAATAGAACAAATTGAAGAATTGAGAGAACGTTTATATAGGCATGAAGCCAAAGAATAATTTCAATAACAACAACTTATTCATTTCATATTGTCACTAACTTGATAGGGATCAATACCATACTTCTAGTGCTCAATTTAACTTAAATTACAATAAGTCAAATATGGAGAATTCTGATGTCGAACTTTGTCAAACTCCGTCACAATATGTTAGAGAAGCACACTGCTGCTCGTGGGGTATGTTCCGAACTAGTATTAAAGGTGATGAGAATAGTACCTCGCGAGGCATTTGCTTCTAAGGAGAGACAGGAATTAACCCATGAAGACGCCACTTTACCCCTAAGAGTACATTACGTCCGTAAAGTAGAAGAAATTAATAGTTTTTTAAAATTTATTATTGCTAGTATTATTTCATGAACGAATTATTATTGAATAATTGATACAAGGAATAATTTATGCATTTATTTAAAATATTAAGAATAAGCTATCTAGTGCTATTTATGCTTATTAATACAATATTTAACCATGCATTTGCTGACACACTAAATAATGCAGTAGAGGCTGGTAAAGATGAATATGCACGTTCATGTGAACTTTGCCATGGGGCTACCGGCAAAGGGGATGGCCCTTATGCCGCTAGATTACTTATCAAACCTGCAGACCTAACAACTATAACAAAAACGAATAACGGAAAATTTCCAATTGCAAGCATTTACCGCATGATTGATGGCAGCGATGACATAACTTTTCATGGAGGAAGGCGCATGCCCATATGGGGTAGTCGCTATCGATCAGAAAGTATTTTTGAAGTTAATCCTGAGAAGGCGCAAACCTTTGTGCGTGGGCGTATCTTTGAACTGCTTTTATACTTGGATACGTTACAAGTCGAGTAGCAAAATTCTTAAAATTTAATCATTCATTACCAATATTAGCGCTTGAAATTAATGCCCATGACACCATATTAGCTAACATGGAATCTGAATTAGCTCATATCACTTGTCCGCATTGTGACGCAGTTAATCGCATGCCACATAGTAAGCTTGAGCAACATCCAAAATGTGGTAAATGTCATCAGCCACTATTCATAGGCAAACCCGTGGAATTAACAAGTGCAAATTTTTCAAAAGTAATCAACAAAACTGATGTACCAGTCGTCGTTGATTTTTGGGCTCCATGGTGTGGGCCATGCAAAATGATGTCACCGATATTTGAACAAACCGCGATGACTGTTGAACCACGGGCACGTTTAGCCAAACTTAACACCGAGGTTGCTCAGAATATCGCTGCACAATATGGCATTCGCAGCATTCCTACACTTGTCGTTTTTAAAAATGGCAAAGAAGTCACTCGCCAGACCGGAGCGTTGGATCAGGGGACCCTTTCACGCTTAATACGAGCTAATCTATAAGGTTGTTAAAACATTTTTTTGATATATTAGCTGCTATTTAGTTTGTATCAGGCCAATCTATGTCAAAAGGAAACGGACGTTCCTCAGTATTAAATGTTAAATAAAGAATTATTTGATATGTATAGGTTGCAAGTGCTTGGCCAAATTTCTGTAGCTTTATGTTAGTCTCACCTGTAAATAGCAACCAGAAAAACTGCAATATCACAACGGCACTCACTACTACTCTTGAGACTGAGTAAAGCAGAATTACGACAAACATAAAAAAGAGCCGCAGCCAAGTTGATTTTGATTTAAAGTTTTTTGATAAATTCGTTACGTCTTGTTTAGTTTCTACAAATTCATCATTTGAAGATGATGTCTTCTCACTCATGGATAATCCTATATTCTTAATCTTTGCATATAAAAACAGTAATTCTGATTAGCTAATATAAAAAGTCTATAAGTTATAAAAAGCGCTTGATTTTAAGCTCTTTTTAAAATTTTCATGTTGATTTAGGTCAATATGAAGCAAAATGTTACTTATTAATTTACATTATACAAGTAAAAGTAAAGTATATTTAAATATCTAACCAGTATGGAATTTGAGTAGATGTGATTGTGTTTATAAAATCTAAAATTACTGTTTTTGAATCAAGATCACTAGACTATTAAGAGTGATGGCAGGCAAATAATGACCCCATGCTCGATCAGCTGATTAAGCATATCAGTCAGCAAAAGTTGTCATTGCTACAAATGGTATTATGTATTTCATAGGACCCTTTCACGCTTAATATAAGCTAATTTACAAATTGAAATCGCTTTGATTCTGAAAAATCGGTAAAGAGAAATTAAGTCAAAAGATGTTAAAACCTGGTCTGTGAAAGTAACCAAAGAAAGCCATGCACTTGATCTTGAGGAAGGTGTTTTTACCTGGAAAGATCCGAGAAAGATCGCGCGCTCTCTAAAGGAATCGGCAGATATGAGTAAGCGCCGCAAAGCAGAACCGTTTCGTTCCGCTATGTCCATGTTGGTATTCTATATCAATAGGGCAGGAAAGAATCTAGATAAGGAGCAAAGGCGTGTTTTAGAATTAGCAAAGGATGAGTTGCGTAGTTTATACAGTAAAAAGTAAAACATATATGCTCATTAGATATCACATATGTTCGTAAACTGGTTAAGTAAATCCTATTGGAGAAAAAATGTTTCTTAAAGATGTAACGAATGGACATTTAGTAGAAGTATTAAGTATAACGGATTTATTTAATCCATTTAATACAGATATAGTAGGCCGTTATCACTACGGTGAAGAAGTTCAAGAGCCTGAGAAGTTTGAAAAGGAAAGCTTAACATTTCTTTCAGGAGAGGTATTACCAAGATGTTGGACAGATCCACATTATCGTAATAATGAAATTAAAAGATAAACATTTGACTGGTGAAATATGGTATCTATTAGACGCATTATTCTTGATGTATTAAAGCCACATTATCCTGACTGCCTAGCATTTACTTCTGCTATTGCTGATAAATCCCCAGGAACTAGAGTAGAATTGACAGTCGATGAAATAGACGAAAAAACAGAATCTGTTGTCATCGTCATTGAGGGAGAGAATTTAGATTATGATGTTATCGCCGAAGTAATTTCGAATATGGGTGGTTCGGTACACAGCATTGATAAAGTAGAAGTAACGAGTAAAGCTAATTAGACAAAACATGTCAAAACTGCATGACATGTTTAAGCAGTTACCATTACTGTTTAA
>CAJHZF010000066.1_pt1 | contig 25778 bp, 29 predicted proteins | sample 9198891 | NCBI WGS metagenome assembly CAJHZF01 (sample SAMEA7708349, study PRJEB35096) | sediment metagenome | biome: marine neritic benthic zone biome [ENVO:01000025]; feature: sediment [ENVO:00002007]; material: shallow marine sediment [ENVO:03000034] sea grass bed [ENVO_01000059] ...
GGCCATACTCATATTTATATCAAATACTTTACCACTCCATTCAAAATGAAAATTTTGTACTGCTTGATGTAATGACTCCGCTACTTTTCTTGAATCACTACTTGAACTATTACTGATGATGATAGCGAATTCATCTCCACCCATACGCGCGAAAGGATCTGATTTTTTTATTAAGGGTTGCAAATGCTCTGCAACTCGACTGAGTAATGCATCCCCTGCCACATGACCGCAGGTATCATTAACCACTTTAAATCGGTCAAGATCAAAATAACAAAATGTATTTTCAGTAGGTTCTTTTTTAATATTCTCTAATAGCTGCTCTAGCTTGCGCTGCATTTCATATCTATTTATCAACCCCGTTAAAGGGTCATGTAATGCCTGATGTTCAATCTTTGCGCTTAAAGCAAAGTTTTCTGTTACGTCCCAACATATTCCTACCACGCTAATTACAATGCCTTGCTTATTTTTAGTAGCTTCACCACGGTTTATGATTACTCTTGTTTCACCATCCGGACGCACGATTCGAAACTTAGTATCAAATTTCCCACCTTCTTCGTAATACTTACTACCAATTTTTAGTTGTTCCTCACGATCTTCAGGGACCATGTAATCTAAAAATTCTTTCTTTTTGCCGGAAAAAGCTCCGCATTTGATACCAAACAAATCATGCATGGTGTCATCCCATGCAATACGATCGGTCATTAAATCCCAACTCCAAATACCAACTTTAGCTGCCTGTAATGCCATATCATAACGTTGCATTGCGATATTTAATTTGTTTAAGTTGGTTAAATCATTTGGCGCAATTTGAAGTACCACTAAAAGACAAAGATCATTTTTAAAACGAGTGAGTCTTGCTGTTGCTTCAACTTTTATCTTATTGTTATTAATATCCGTGAGTGTAATAGTGTCTGAAGTAACAACTGCGTTTTTTTTAAGTATTTTAAAAATTTCACTACGTTGTTCACTAATATCATAAAGACCAGGAATAGGCTTGCCGATGATTTCATTGGCATCAGAATTTAGTAAAGAAGCCAGTTGTAGGTTGGTATACATTACATGCCCATCATTGGCGCGAAGCACCACAATGGGAAACGGCAACGACGTTACGTCTATATGCATAGGCGCAATGAAGCTGGAATTGCCTGCTGGAGAAGTTGCAGGCACAGTTTTTAAACTAGCTTGATTAATTCTATTAGCCTTGAGTAAGTTTCTTCGCTGAGCACGGAACTACCGTACTGACTTAATCTTCTACGCTAATAGTAAACGTCTTTGTGAGACACCTCTAGAAACTAGCTTATAGACGGATTCAACCAGGGGATTAATAAGCAAAATTTGATGAATTTCAAAGTCCTATATCAACAAACTCCGGATCACCGGTAGCCACAGGCCGGTGATTATCTTTGATCCATTCACTCCACGAACCTACATATAAACGGGTCCAAGGAAGACCCGCAATACTCATGGCCAGCAAATTATGGCATGCGGTTACACCGGAGCCACACATATTAATAATTTGTTCTTGATTATGGTTAGAAAAAATCGATGAAAATCGTTTTTCTAAATCATCTGCAGGTAAAAACACTCCTTGATTATTTAAGTTCTCTGCAAATGGATAATTATCTGCGCCAGGTATGTGCCCTGGAACTGGATCAGTTTCATGATCTTTTGCAGTAAACCTTTCATTGGATCGTGCATCTAATAATTTAATGCCACCGTCTGAAAGTTGTTGTTGAACAAACTCGATATCAACCCACATCGCATCATTCGCTTTACCAGAAAAGGTGCCCCGTGGTTTAGTTTGTCTATCCGCTTCAAGAGGCAAGCCACTTGCTGTCCACTTATCAATACCACCATCAAGCACTGCCACGTCTTCATGACCTACCCAACGAAGCAACCACCACATACGCGCAGCATAAGCGCCGGACATATCGTCATAACAAATTACTTGAGAATCATTATTCACCCCCCACAATTGTAATTTATCAATAAATATATTTGCATCAGGTAAAGGGTGACGCCCCGATGATTGCGTCATCGGCGATGAGAGATCTTTATCCATATCCACAAATTGAGCCCTTGGAATATGTCCGTCTGTGAACATTTTCTGCCCACAATCTGGATCTTTTAATAGAAATCTACAATCAAATATAAACCAATTTGCATTAGTTAAATTATCATTTAAATCTTTTACTGAAATAATCGTTTGGTAACTCATCGTGCCCCGAATTCTTTAGTATTGGTCAGTTTTATTTTATCTTCTTTTACGTTTAATTTTATAGACAGTCATAGCTTCTACATATTTTTCAAATGGAATATTATCAATAGAGTTATATCGGTGTAGAGCCTGTTTAATAAGCTGATAGATATTCTCTATGCGCTCTATGCCCGCAGTACTGGAAATATCTGCCGACAACCCAAGTAAACCACCATATTGAATTTTGTTGTATACACTATGCGGAGTTTTTAATAAATCATCTTCAGCATCAAATGCGGGCAGACCAACCTTCTTAAATCCTGACAATAGTCTTTCACATTGATAACTTGCGTTTTCAGAAGTGCAGGATATATCTGGGCCTGCTCGCCTTGTCACAATTTGCGCTTTTTCACAGCTAAAGTCTTCCTTGATCAAGGTTACTGCAAAACTACATTTACAATCAGACATAGTTCAAACAGAAGGATGAATACATTTCAAATTTGGGTTGCCGCGTACGACCTCATGATGAAACTGTTGTTGCTGAAACCCACTCTGCATTAGTAATTGTTCTACAAGCTTGGCAACAGGTTCAGGCGCTACAATATATATTGCAGCATCTTTAAGGTGTTTGACAAAGTGCAATGATGCTGACAATTTTTCTTCAATCGTAGCCATACCCTCATATTGACTATCAAGAACCTCGTTGACACCTCTGGTTAAGTGTATTGGTATGTAATGCATTTGATCTAATGCATCATCCCATGAACGACATAAATTATCTAAATACAAACCTTCTGTTCCACAAGCCAACCAGTAAAGGTAAATGAGTCGTTCATTATCTTGTGCTGTTACATGTTCTAGAAGACTTTTAATCGCTGCAAAGCCTGTATCAAATGCAATCAATATTAAAGGACTAACTTGTGTTTCATTAATTACAAAATCACCATATGGCCCTTGAACATTTAACCAATCACCTACACCCAATTTCTCAAAGATTGTATTAGAAAATTCGTCGCCTTCAAGTTTGCGTACATGAAATTCAAGTCTTTTCTCATCACAAGGGCAGCTTGCAATCGCATAATCATGGGATCTCTCTCGATCATCACAAACACGCATGTATTGACCAGCAATAAATCTAAGACGTGCAGTGCGTGGAACTTGTGTTGTAATAATTGCAAGTTCATCACTAATCTGATCTATCTTGCGAATTTTTACACGCAAATTTTGCACAGGTATTTCTGTAGCATTCGCCGCAACGTCAGCATCGATAACAACATCACTTCGGCACGCTGTGGAACACATCAATGCATAACCTTGAAGTTTATCTGCCTCACGAATTACAAAATCATGAGTTCGCAATGGTTTTGTTATGCCATCTACAATTCTCGCTTTACACAAGCCGCAATTGCCATTACTACAACCATAATTAAGTGGCACCCCAGCGCGAATTGCAGCATCAAGAATGGATTCATATGATTCTGCATTAAACGAATATTTTCCAGATTCAAGTTGTACCTTATATGTCATATTTAGAAGTGTATATTATTACCGGTTAGCATGGCTTTTTTGCCGCTAGTCAAAGATAGATTGAGATGTCACTAATAAATCTTATGCTGACTCGATGCGCATTTTTACATTTAAAAACCTTCGCATTTTTTTACTAGTAATTATTCTCGCGTCTGTTGCGCTTTATAGCAAAGATCAGCGCATGGTTACACAAGGGTGGTATAAGCCATTAAATGTAGTGATTTTTCCCATCAACGCTGATGGGACTCTTGAAGTAAATCATTATATTGAAAAAATGACAGAAGAAAATTTTGCTTCTATAGATGCATTCATACAACGTGAAAGTAAAAAATATGACGTCACCACCTCAACCCCAACCAAAACCACTTTAGGAAAAACTGTAAAAAATCTTCCTCCAAAACCTCCAGGGGCTACGGCCAATCCTATTAAAATTGCAATTTGGAGCCTGCAACTACGTTGGTGGGCGATGCAAAACACGCCTGACGGGCATTCCAACAAACATCGAATTCGTATTTTCGTGCTATATCATGAAGCGCAAGACAATAAAATTTTAGAACATTCTCTCGGCTTACAAAAAGGATTGCTTGGTATTGTGCATGCCTTTGCCAGCAATCAACAAACAAAACAAAACAATATCGTTATTGCACATGAGCTATTACACACAGTTGGTGCAACGGATAAATATGACCCAGCAGGAAATCCTGTGATCCCTGATGGCTTAGCAGAACCTGAACGCAAGCCAATCTATCCACAAAGACGTGCTGAGATCATGGCTGGCACAGTTGCCCTATCGACCACAAAATCAAAAATGGCAAGTGGCCTGAAACAAGCGGTCATCGGTACAAAAACAGCACTTGAAATCGGCTGGCGCGAATAGCCGAGTCCTAACCCTTATTTGAGTAGCTAAGCACCGCGCGCAGTTGCTGTGAAATCTTTATATATATTACAGTTATTGATATGAATAAAAAATTAACAGTTTTACAAAAAGATTTTTCTAAACATGACTATCTAAAAGTCGGTGTTATTTCAGATACGCATGGCAGTATTAATGTACATGTGCAGAATCATCTCCGAGGCTGTGAAGTCATTCTGCATGCCGGTGATATAGGCTCTATCAATGTAATTCAACAATTGAAAAGCATTAGCCGCAATGTGATTCCGATACGTGGCAACAATGATGTAGATGCAAAATGGCATTCTCATGAGCATGAAGAATTAAAAATGATCAATGAGCTAGCTGAAATTAAGCTGCCTGGTGGAATTGTGGTTGTAACACATGGAGATAAATTTAATCCTGTAGCGAGCAGACATAAAAAGCTGAGAGAAAATTTTCCTACTGCAAAAGCAATCGTATATGGACACAGTCATAAGCTTGTTTGTGATCAAAGCGATACACCTTGGGTACTTAACCCTGGCGCAGCAGGTAAAAATCTTACAAAAGGCGGCGCATCTTGTTTAGTAGTGCTCACTAGCAGAGACCAGTGGGCAATATCAGAATTTCGTTCAGATTTGTAAGCATAAAAACAATATTCGTAATTTATATCTAATCAAGCAGGAAATTTTGTTTCGACAACAATATAAATCAGGTGCCTCACATTACGCAGGAACAATTCACCCCTCAAGCACACAAAATAAATGGATTAAGCTATGCAGGAACGCTATTCTCGAAAATCATACAGAGCAGATACGATAAGTCATGTAGGTATTTTTCCTTCGATAATTTCGCCATCGGGATGTAATAAAGAAAGATATTCAACATGGCCGTTGGCAACTACAGCTACTCCGTCATGTCGATCTGCCCCACCAATACTAAATTCAAATGCATAGAATCTTCGTATACACAGCTTATTAGAAGCTGTTTTTCCAAGCCGGAATCTTGCAACATGTACTGACTGATCTAAAAACTGTACGCCCTGTTGTTCACAAAGATGGTGGCAGCGTTTTAGCGTTAACTCACGACTGCGTAAACTATCTTGCCAATACCAAACAGCGGCAAGAATTGCGAGTAATGCTAACCAAATTTCCAATGGTTATCTAACAAAATAAACATGTTACACACTAAGCTAATGCAGTAAGAATTTGATTGCGAATTTCTTCGACTTTACCTATGCCAATAATTTTAATGTACTTAGGCGCCATCGAATCTCCACTTGCTGCCCAATTGGAATAATACTCAATGAGTGGCTCGGTTTGTTGGTGATATACTTTCAATCGTTCGCGTACGGTTTCCTCTTGATCATCATTGCGCTGAATCAACTCTTCACCGGTTTCATCATCTTTACCTTCTACTTTAGGTGGATTGAAAATCACATGATAGGTACGACCCGAAGCCAAATGTACACGACGCCCACTCATGCGTTTGATGATCTCCTCATCATCAACATCTATTTCGACTACTGAATCGATTGCTACGCCTTGATTTTTTAGGCTCTCGGCTTGAGCAATAGTGCGCGGAAAACCGTCGAATAAAAATCCATTTATGCAATCGTCTTTGGCAATTCGATCTTTTACCAAACCAAGAATGATTTCATCAGACACCAGGCCACCTGACTCCATCACTTCCTTAGCTTGTAATCCAAGTGGTGTACCTTCTCTAACTGCGGCACGCAGCATATCGCCAGTTGATATTTGTGGAATATTGTATTTTTCTTTAATGTAATTAGCCTGAGTACCTTTACCAGCACCAGGACCGCCTAATAAGATGATTCGCATTAATTTGCTCCTTTTGGTTTTAGAATTTGTACACTAGAATTAACGCAACGCCTACTACTCTAATTAGCTAAACTTAAATAAAAATATCAGATAAGCATATAAGAGATGATGCATGACTCACATACCAGACTACACCGAAGAAGAACGCGCAATAGTAAAAAACACCATAGCTAACCGTTAGAACAAAGAGATGGTTGAATTTCAATTAGCAGATGTAGAAGTACAAATCGACCCAAAAAAACCAGATCTAATCGAATGTCCAGCAATATTTTGGCTGGTTAACGGCTGTAGCTTTATAATAATCAAATGTAGTAAAGCACAACATTAAGAGCAATTTCTTTTATAAATAACTTGAGTAAATGGGCACGGGAATTTAGCAGTATGATGATTTACAACAGTATATTACCACACTTTTACAAACCCAAGCGGACTATGAAAGTGTGCGTAGCGGCGCCTCCCCCGATGATGCTGATTTTCAAAAACTATAAACTTATAAGATATTATTAATACAAATAAAACGGATAACTAAATGAAAAAACGTAATGCTTTTTACGCACAATCTGGTGGTGTAACGGCTGTAATTAATGCAACTGCATGTGGAGTTATTGAAACAGCTCGTAAACATAAAAACAAAATTGGCAAAGTTTATGCCGGCCGTAATGGCATCATCGGTGCACTAACAGAAGACTTGATCGATACCTCCAAAGAATCTGCGAGTTCAATTGCTGCTTTAAAACACACACCATCCGGAGCGTTTGGCTCTTGCCGCTATAAGTTAAAGAGTCTTGAAGAAAATCGTGCGCAATATGAGCGACTGATGGAAGTCTTTAAGGCACATAATATTGGTTATTTCTTTTATAACGGTGGTGGGGATTCGCAAGATACATCGCATAAAGTTTCACAGCTAAGCAAAAAGATGGGTTACCCCATTCAATGTATCGGTATACCAAAAACAGTCGACAATGATTTATCTATTACTGATAACTGCCCTGGTTTTGGGTCCGTCGCGAAATATGTTGCGGTGTCCATCAAAGAAGCCGCATTTGATGTGAAATCGATGGCAGAAACTTCAACCAAAGTATTTGTCCTGGAAGTAATGGGTCGTCATGCTGGTTGGATCGCCGCAGCAAGTGGCTTAGCAGCAGAAAACAAAGGTGATGCACCGCATATTATTTTATTTCCAGAAATTGCTTTTGATCAAAAGTTATTTTTAAAGCGTGCAAAAGAATGTGTAGAAAGGTATGGCTACTGTGTAATTTGTGTTTCCGAAGGCGCGCGATTTGCTGATGGCCAATTTCTTGCCGATGCTGGAAGTACAGATGCGTTTGGACATAAACAATTAGGTGGTGTTGCGCCGTTAATTGCAAATATGGTTAAAGAAGAACATGGATATAAATACCACTGGGCAGTGGCTGATTACTTACAACGCGCTGCACGACATATTGCATCTAAAACTGATGTCGATCATGCCTATGCCGTGGGCAAAGCAGCCGTGCAATTTGCCTTAAAAGGCAAAACTGCAATTATGCCCACAATAGTGCGTACCTCTAACAAACCCTATAAATGGAAAATTGGTAGCACATCGCTTGCAAAAGTAGCAAATGTAGAAAAAATGATGCCGCGTAATTACATCACCAAGGATGGATTTGGAATTACTGCACGTTGTCGTACTTATCTTGCACCCTTAATCAAAGGTGAAGACTATCCACCATACAAGGAGGGCTTACCTAAATATATTCAATTAAAGAATATTCAAGTCCCTAAAATTTTGAAAACAGATTTTACGCTTTAAACATTAATGTCCGCTAACGACCCTAAGCAGATATTCGTATTTTGGGGTTACTATAGGTCTCAATTAATATTGGATCTTTGTGCGCGATAAGTAGAGGAGTGTATTCACCAAAACCATCAAGGACCATTTAGAGTACTCCCAGGGACTTGAATTGGTGCCACGCACGCTAGCTTTCCCCAAATGGTGTTTAGGTATCGCAATTGCTTATCTGGTATCGCCCATCGATATCATCCCTGACTTCATTCCGATTCTCGGATTTTTGGATGATCTGATCATCGTTCCATGTTTTATTTGCATCGCCATTTTTTTCATTCCTGAGAATGTGAAGCTAGATGTAAAAAATCGATTTCTTAGTTCTTGACTGTAAGCTTTTAGGCAAAGCGGATATTCGAGTATTTCGACATCAGCAAAGTTTATTGCCGTATAGTTAGATGATCGCCTTCATGGCTTACAGATAGGTATCGTAGAAAAGACATTCCCAATAAAATTTCGTCGCCCTGCATATGTGGATTAATATCGGCTTTAATATCATGCAAAGTAATATCACCGATGCTGACGGTATCCAGTGTGGTGGCGTATACCGTGACTGTGCCATTTGCGGTCGATACCAATAATGGTGCACCTTTTTTTAATCCTGCTTTTTTTGCAACATTCTCAGGTACAGAAACATAACTCGCACCAGTATCGACTAAAAATTTAACTTTTTTATTATTGATTTTCCCAGTTGCGACATAATGACCATAGGTACTGCTTTGTAAAATTATTTCTTTTACGCCCCCGGGAAGCACCTGTGTCTGCACATTTTGATTTGGATTACGTTTGTTAGTCTCTAATACGCCAAAAAACCAAACCATCAAGCCAAACACTAGAGCCCATGTAGCATAGATCATACCTTTGCCAATACGTCTAGTTTGTTGCCGAGAATCTTCGTTCATAAATTAAGTATTTTTTGCATAAATATAGACATGCTATGCTAAGACTAAACTATAAAATAGGTTTTTATATCCAGGACTATAGATAAAGCTCGCGAATTATTAGGTAATCAGTCACAAATTGCCGGTGGTTATACTAAGAATGGTGCCAAGCTGATATTAACCGATGTACAGAAAGAGCATGGACAAAAAGTCGTGGATCAATTAATTTGAGAATTAGATTTAGATACAATTTTAGATTTTAAACCCGGCACGGTATTCAGAGGTCTAACTTCGGGCTAGATTCCAACGAAAAAATAGAATTAAATTTTCAACAATAATTTACTTGAATACTATAAACACACGCGTAACTAGGACTTTCAACAATATGAAGCAATTAAAGCAGTTTTTTCATCTGGCAATCTTTACTTTATTAATAGGCCTTGCAGGTGTTTCTCATGCAAGCACACTTGAACAAGTACTCAAGACAGGAACTTTACGCGTTGGAGTTTCGCTCTTTGAACCCTGGGTGATAAAAAATCAAACAGGGAACTTAGATGGATACGAGGTTCAAATAGCCAAACAACTCGCTAAAGATATGGGAGTTAAGCCTGAGTTTAAAGTGCTTGAATGGGAAAATTTGATCGAGACATTAGAAGCAAAACAAATTGATATTATTATCGCAGGTATGGCGATCACTCCAGAGCGTGCACTTCGAATCAACTTTTCCAGTCCTTATGCAAGTTCAGGTATAAGTATTGCTGCCTGTTTAGCACAAACTACGAACATGAACTCACTTGATGAATTAAACAATCCAAAAGTGACTATTGGTGCCGTATCAAACACGGTTGCAGAACAACTTGCCGGACAAGTTTTTAACAAGGCAAAAATAAAGTCTTTTGTAAAAAGCGAAGATGCGATAAACGCAGTACTAGAAGGTGAAATTCATGCATTGGTAGAGTCGTCACCGATTCCACAATTTTTAGCCTTAAAACATCCTAATCAAGTTGATGTGCCCCTAAGCAAACCACTGCTCAGTTATAAGACAGGAATGGCAGTGAATAAGGGAGAACAAGATTTTTTAAACTATTTAAATGCCTGGATCACAGCACGGGATGCGGAGGGTTGGTTACCTGCTAAACATAAATATTGGTTTGAGTCCTTAGAATGGAAAAAGGAATAAACTTTGCAAGCAAAACTCTATTCTATTGACCGGCTACAACGAGAATATTTCTTTGCATTTGCATTGTTGTTATTAATATCCACCATTGTACTTGCAGACCCAAATTCACAATTAGGTCTTCCTGATGAATTTAACAACTTAAATGTAGATTCTATTTTTAGTCGTGGTGAAGATTGGCGCGAGCCTAAAGCAAAAGAAAATGAATGGCGCAAACCCAAACAACAAACACCAAGAAGAGAGGTGCGTTGGGGTGCAAAATCAATTTATGAAGAAAATGATCAATTAGATCCGTTTAGCCCCAGTGTAAAAAGTGGGGGTAGTGCACTCAATACTCCTAAGGCAGCGCCACAATTCGAGTTACGGTTTTAAAAATTTAATCTATTTTTACTTCACGTAGTGCTCTAGCTGCATCCTCAGGGCTCACGGTACTCACAAACAATCCTGAGCCTAACTCAAAGCCAGTAGGGATGCTGGTACGCGGGCAAATTTCTAAATGCCATTGATAACTAACATGGTGTTTCTTAAATTCATCCCCATGCGGTATAGTGTGTAAAAAATAATTATACTGTGCACCTCCTATCACTTTATTTAGACGTTGCATCGTACGCTTAAATATCAATGCAAAATCTCGCAAATCATCATCGTTACACGCTAGATAATCTGATTGAGCAAATAATGGGTATATTTGCACTTCCCATTCAAAACGGCTCGCAAAAGGTTTGATTGCAATAAAGCGTTTACTTTTTTCGATGACATATTGCCCTACACTAATTTTACGTCTTACTTCTCCAGATTCACGATCATAAATCGTTGCCTCAAATGCCAGCGCTTCATCTACGAGATGTGAAAAGATATTTTGATTAAATTTTTGAAAATGACGATGCGCATGTTGCATCTCATTAGCAACATTCTCAGGTACTACAGGCATGGCTACAATTTGACTATGTGTATGTGCAATGCTGGCGCCTGCTGCAGGACCAAAATTTTTAAATACCAATACATATTTAATACGAGAATCACTGTCATACAATGTCTGCATACGATCTCGATACATTTTAAACAGTGCATGCAAATGCTGTGCATCCATAGCATCGACATGGATAGAATGATTATTATGATCAATGATGACTTCATGGCGACCATAGCCATCAATGACATGTTGCAGGCCAAAACTTAGATTATTCGAGATGTTTCGATCACTCAAAACCGGAAATAAGTTCTCCACAATGCGGATTTGCCACTCGTTATCATTGGGCCAGCTGGCCAATGTGGGTGGAGTTTGATTCTCGTTGCCAATACAAAATGGACAGGTTGTAATCTTAGATTCTGTATGTTGCGCAAGCGGTTTTTCTGCTTTACGAGGACGCAATCCGCGCGCAGTCGAAACCAGTACTGATTCCGTGGGAACAATAGGGTTAATGCGAATTTCTCTGTATTCGTCTCGTTTGGATGATTCGTTCATTTTTATTGTTTCGGCCTTAAAGATATTTTCATTAAAAGTGATAATATCTTTAGAGATGCAAAAAAGAATTTATTTATAAGTTCTTTTTTCAGGAATTACATTCCTAACACCACCTCTTGGGTCAGCAACGTCTCCCTCGTATCTAGGGATCAGGTGAATATGTGTATGTGGTACCGATTGACCCGCGACTTTGCTTACGTTAATACCAATATTATAGGAATCAGGCTTATGGTCTTTTTCAATAATTTGCTTCGCGAGATTAACTGCATCCCATAATTCTGTTATTTCTTGCTTGGTACAATCAAAATAGTTTGGAACATGTCTATTTGGAACTATAAGTAAGTGCCCAGGAGATGCAGGGTACTTATCCTGACTAATAAAGGTCAGCTCACCTTCATATATCAGATCAACTTTTCGACAAAAAATACAATTGGAAGACATAAAATGAATATTCGAGGATTTTCAGATTTATCTACTTTTATCCTCATCTAACAAACACAGTTACTTACGGGCCTCCCATCTCTAAACTATGTCAAAAAATGTACTACAATAAATATGATAGCTCTAATGTGACACAATTTTGTCAAACTAGATATTTCTGTTTTCGACTCAACTAAAATTTCATTCGATTTAGTTGGTTAATTTTCTGAATTCGTTTGTAGCTGATTCATCTGCCATAGAAGATCCAAACCTTTCTGTATTTGCTTTTTCTTGAATTCAATTTTCTTTTTCAACCATGTTTGGGAATATATCAGATTTTAGCTGTTCAAATCTCCTAAAGGATTAGATCGACCTAAAGGCCTATTGCTCATCGGTGTGCAAGGTTGCTGGAAAAGTCTTACCGCGAAAGCAATTACAGGTGTGTGGAACTTGCCATTACTACGTTTAGACATAGGAAGTTTATTTAATAAGTTTATTGGTGAAACGGAAAAAAACTTACGTGATGCCATTAATACCGCAGAAGTCATGTCGCCTTGTATACTGTGGATCGATGAAATAGAGAAAGGCATCAGTACTGAAGATGACACAACGGACACCACTGATCGAGTACTAGGTACAATATTGACCTGGATGGCTGAGCGTAAACACCGTGTATTTCTAGCCATAACTGCCAAGAAATCGGGGCATTACCACCCGAACTCATTCGCAAAGGTCGCTTAGATGAAATATTTTTTGTCGATTTACCTGATCACAATACGCGCAAAGAGATCTTTCGTATCCATTTAAATAAACGAGAAGTTTCAATTGACAGTTTTGATTTAGAAAGGCTCGCACAAATAAGTAATGGGTTTTCAGGTGCGGAAATCGAACAATCTGTAGTTTCAGCTTTATACGCTGCGCATGCTGAAAACTCTCCGCTTAAGCAAGCGCAACTTTTGGAAGAACTGCTTAGCACTAAGCCCTTATCGGTAGTAATGGCCGAGAAAACCGCCAGCCTACATGCATGGGCAAGCGAACGTGCCGTGAGTGCAAATTAATCAAACAGTAATTCTAAAAATTTGTATCAATGTACAGCTCTACTCCATTAAGGAACATCTGCACAGCAAGCATGATCAGTATCATACCCATTAGTCTCTCAAATGCGCGCGCTCCCTTTTCGCCTAAATACTTAAAAAACCAAGGTGATGGAATAAGAATCAACGAAGCTATACACCAGGATATTGTAAGAGCAAGCACCCAGGTAAGTGTATTGGCAGGCTGACTACTTCCTAATATCAACACTATCGCTATTGCTGCAGGTCCAGCTACTAGCGGCATGGCTAAGGGCACTAGAAATGGATCTTCAGTTCTATCCACGATTTTCATGCCGATAGCAGGAAATACCATCCCTAAGGCAACCAATAAAAGAATGATCCCACCGGCAATATGTAGTGTTGACACCCTAAGATTTAAATAAGACTGAACATAGTCTCCAAGTAACAAAAAGACGAGTAGCAATATGTATGCAAACACAAGCTCTCTACTAATTATTTTTACACGATCATGGATTGATTTATTACTTAATATGGAATTAAAGACAGGTAAATTACCAATTGGGTCCATAATTAAAAATAACAATACTGAGGCCTGAGTTAAATTCATTTGTAAATAAATCTGATCATTATTTTTATGACTATAAATTTATATAAATATTTTAAACTGTAGTGCATTTAAAATTTGCAACTTTTGTATAAGCCAAAAGCCCCAGAGGTTATATTTTGCAATTCACTTGAAATATTCTGTGAATAGTGAATTACATTTAAATATTGGCCATCAATTGAAAATAATAGCTCACGAGTTTCTTCTGATTTATCCCATTTTAAATATGTATGCGCAATTAAAATCTCAATTTCATTGACTCGCTTATATTGTTCCCAATTTATTTCAGCAATATCTACATTATGCTGCAGATGATGTTTAAAGTAATTTAATTTTGCTTGTTCCAATTGTTCTCTTCTACTTTTTAAACCACTTAAATTTGCCAGCTTATGGTGATCAAGATGCAAATGATCTACACGCCACAATAAACCTGTATCAAGCTTGAAGGTAACAGTTTCGCCTATGGAATTACTACGATCAGAAATCTTTAACTGTGTACTAAAAGCACCCCCAGGTAATTTACATTTAAAGGATTCACTTGGTGATATATAGTAGCCGTGGCTTAGGTGTCCATTTAAGAGCAACAACACGCAACTAGAAATGGTGAAGATGCAAAAAGTAAGGCAAAAATATTTAAGCGCAGAAAGCAAGAAATGCATAAGCTATATTGGATACTCCATAAAGCTTGGCTAGGTATACTGTGTGCTTAATAACTTCCTTATGTTTGATTCACTCAAGGAATGTCTTCAACTAATGGACCCAGAACCTCACTAAGATCAGGATCCAATAATATCCTTCTTCTTTCTTCCATCACCTGAGTCACTTCACCGCAGTAAAACTGGTTATTTTGGAATTTGCTGATAAACGCTTGTTGTTCTTCAGCAGATAAAGAACTAAACGCTTGCGCGCCATTGATTTGTGAGGTTTTTAGCCTATCTAGTTCTTTAGCAATTTGAGATTTATATGTTACTGCAGACTCTCGGGTTTGCACTTTTACCAGGAGTTCTCCCAAATGGGCATACTCTTCAGCAAAACTTTCTCCTTGTTTACTCACACGTTCCCCAGCATAAAGCTCTAATGCTGCCAGTAAGGTCGCAATTATGAATAATAAGTAAAATTTCATTAATGCATTCTAAAATATAGATTTATATGCCCAAGGCTAAGCTCTTATGTAACGCAAATTATGAGAGAAGTGAAGTGATTTCATACATAAATGGCTTGTAAGTAAGGGTCTGTGAAAGCTCGAATGGGCATTAGTTGTACTTATATGAAATCATACCTAAAGTAATCAGTACTTTAAATAATTCGAACTATTATTTAAAACAGGACTATCATGCTTGAATTCACGTAAGTAAATATTCAATTTAGAAAAGCGAAATGGATAAAACTGAACACCATGTACCGGCCGAATGCTATTTGGATATTGTAGGGTTAGCTTACAAGTTAATTGATTCTGCTAAAAAACAACTAAACAAATATTTACGTAAACACCACATAAAGTTTGCGCATTGGTACTTGCTTAAATCAATCATGTTTGATGACGTAAAAACACCATCCGCGCTTGCACTATATATGGGTATCGATCGCGCCGCAGTTACACGTTTATTACATGACCTTGAGATGCGGCTAATGATCGTGCGCAAACCAAATAAACAAGATAGACGTGTCGTAACTATCGAGCTTACCGAAAAAGGTAAATCAATCGCTCATCAGGGCATAGAAATTTTAGTGAATCTGCCTGATGCATTAAAAGGACGATTGAACGCTAATGAATTAAATACTATTCGGCAGCTAGAAAACTACCACTGTGAAAATGAAGCAACACAAATTACTGCAGCCATTAGTTAATTTAGCAAAATCCTTGCTACAGGTAACAACACTTATTGTTGTTTGAATACCTACCTCTAACTTAAGCTCCAGGCGGTTGTAGAGGTGGGCCACCCATAATGAGATCAAGAGTGCTGCGCAATGCCCATGCCTTATCAGTAAAGCTTTCTTCATTTTCTGCCATTGCAAGACCTGCTTGCAAGGCATCACTCAATTCCATACATTCGTCTTTAATCGTAAACAATATTTTATAAACCGTTCCTTCATATATACGATTAGTCAGACTAATCCCACCGGCGTTAAATACTCGGGTACCAAGCTGAATAGTTTCTGCAGTAGTTAATAGAACTGAATTAAAATGTGGACAGTTTTCTTTTATGCGTTCTCGAAACTGCTGTGGTGCCTCCGAAGCCTCTGTAAAAACTTGCTGTTGACGTTTTATGATTTCTTCTTCTGTAAGTGAAGTTTCCTTACTTGTAACTATATCTTGTCCGGAAACTTTATTCTCAGTATCTAAACATGCTGCTAAGCATAAAATTAGAGATGCCATTGCCATACTAAAAATAAATTTCATATACCATCCTAATCAGACAATAAAGATGGCACTGAGCTATATTAAAAAAGCTCAGTTGAACGCGTAAATTAGCCATATACATATAGAAATTGAATGTATGCGCATTCGTTGTCGCAACGCCTTACATTCATTAGTTGAATATTGAATACGACTAGTTAAAACATCTCTGATGAATCAACATCGGTCTCTGTATCAGCCACCACAGCATTACGCGTTGGGATATGATCGCCAGTGATCATTTGGTCATAGCACATACCTGGTCCTACCATGGGATATACGCCCGCATCGGGATCAATCATCACTTCTAAAAAAGCAGGGCCGTTAAAGCACATAAATTCTTTTATAACCCGTGGAAGATCTGATGTGTTTTCTAAACGTGCGGCATATTCATAACCATCTGCTTCTGCTGCTTTTACAAAGTCTTTTTTATGCAAAGATTTATCGCTAGCCGATAATCTTCCCTTAAAGAAAAGCTTTTGCCATTGTTTTACCATACCGTCGCCCAAGTTGTTCAACACTACAATTTTTATTGGCAGTTTGTAAGTCGTTACTGTTTCAAGCTCACCTAAATTCATGCGTATACTGGCATCCCCGTCAATATCGATAACGACTAAATTTGGTTTGGCGAACTGTGCCCCTATTGCCGCAGGCAGACCAAAACCCATGGTCCCCATACTACCCGACGTTAACCAAAGCCGCGGTGATTTGAAATCAAAATATTGTGCAGCCCACATTTGATGTTGACCTACGCCAGTACTAATAATCGCTTCGCCATCCGCGTACTTATTTATTTCTTCGATCACTGAGTAGGGCTGAATTCGACTACTTTTTTTATCGTAATTCATCGCATAAGTACTTTTTAACTCAGTAACGTGTGCATGCCAAAACGCAAAATCTTTAGAAAATTTACGTTTTTTTACGCCATAATCCAATAGTTTTGTTAACGCTTGCGGTAATAAACCCACATGGTTCCAATCTACAGTTTTTACTTTATGTATTTCCGAAGGATCTACATCGAAATGTGCAATAAATTTTGCCTTAGGAGCAAACTTATCAGGCACGGCGGCTACACGATCATCGAAACGTGCACCGATTGCAATTAAAAAATCGCTGTCATCAACGGCGTAGTTAGCAAATGCTGTGCCATGCATGCCAAGCATGTGTAGCGAATGTGGCTGTGTTGTATCGTATGCACCAATCCCCATAAGCGTTGTTACTACGGGAATTTTAAATACATCCGCAAACGTGCGCATCTCGGCAGCAGCATTGCCGTTGATCACGCCGCCACCTGCATAAATGATAGGACGCTCTGATTGTTCAAAGGCATCAAAAAAGGCCTTGCAATCCTCGTCGGTTAAAACATTTTCCGTGATTTCTTGTATGCGCTCACGATAACCTCGTATGGCTAATCGACCTTTGCCTTGAAATACCCCTTCCCAGTTTTGCACGTCTTTTGGAATATCAACAACTACCGGGCCCGGTCGACCCGTACGAGCAATTTCAAATGCTGTACGCATCGTGGCTTCTAATTTTCCAGGGTCCGTGACTAAAAAGATGTGCTTAGCAACCGCACCCATGATGTTGGCGATGGGGGCTTCTTGAAAGCCGTCACTGCCAATTGCGGGGGTCGGAACTTGGCCACAGATTACAACAATTGGAATGGAGTCTGCCATGCAATCACGAACCGGTGTAACCGTATTGGTTGCACCTGGACCCGAGGTCACCATGACTACACCCACTTTGCCGCTGGCACGCGCATAACCCGATGCCATGAAACCGGCGCCTTGTTCATTGGCAGGTACAATTAACGGCATTGATTCATTGGTCTCCGCATTGAAACGAAATACCGCATCATAAGTAGGTAATATGGCACCTCCACTGTAGCCAAAAATGACTTGAGTGCCTTCTTGAGCAAGCACTTGTATGATGATGTCGGATCCTGACATCACCGTCCCGGCTAAGGGATGGCTAGTTTCCTCAATCCCGCTATCTTCTATTGGCAAAGCTTGTTGCATAGTGTGTTAAATGATTCGCAAGTTACCACTGGAAGTCATTGAATTATCGACTATAACGTTAAACTTATAACGCTGCCAACCCGTTTTAATGGGTGGATAGAACAGAACACTGATGAGTACTGGTTACGCTACAGGCTAGACGAATAGCTGTACTTTATTTTGTGGCGATATCTACGAGTTGTCTGGCGCGGATGATTTGGCCATCCAAACCTGCATCCTGGCCAACGAGTTTCCTTACGGAACAGAGTATGGTGTAACTGACATTGAAGCCAAGAAGCGGTACTTCAGTACCCAGGCTCGTTGCAATTGGTGAAGACCTTCTGCCGCTATGCATTCAAGATCTTCTTTTAGGAATTCCATCATTTCAAAACTACGGCCATGTACAAGCTCATGGTTGTTTTGGCGTTGTATATTCTGCTTCTTTCTGGAATGGTTTCCAGATAGTTTCATACCCAACGAAGCCCTTTTCATTGGCTTCTTTCTGGCGTGTTTTGAAATAACGAGCCTCGCCTTCTGGAACCTTGGGTCTGGTATTTTTTTGCTCACTCATAAATCACTCCGCTTGAAAAAATAGTAATAGTTCAACTGAAAAATTGTAGCAAAATAGCACTTCAGGATGACAATTTTCTCTTTATGTATAGTAAAAAAATAACTATAACCAGCCATCACTCAATGAGGTGCCCTGTATAAAATAAGGTGTTCGTCAGGGATAATTTGGTTAAATTTAGAATAGTGTATCGCTTAATATTTAACCCACTCCATCATTAGGCTTTATCAGTAAAATATTTATTGCCTGTAAAACAAGGTTAATCAGCCGATGAAATTCGTCTCTTATAGCCAATGGAAACAACTGCCTGAAAGTGCCAGCACACTGTTTGCAGAGGGCGAGCAGGACTCACTATTTTTTTCTCGGATCTGGTTAGAGAATGTGACTGCCCATGCGCTCGCTGAGCATGAGTTAATCCTACTGGATTGAGTGGTAGAAGATGAAAGTTTTTTGGCAATTCTTCCAATGATGAAGCGTCCCCAGGGAAGCTTGAGTTCTTTAAGTAATAACTTCACCACATTATATTCTCTATTGATCTCCAATAATGGCAAACTGGATGCCATTCTGGCTTGTCTGGCAGATGGTTTATCTCAGATGCCTGTTCAACCAATTCGATTCGAACCAATTGATGCAAACGATGGCAATATAACCAGGTTGCGTCAATTAATGGAATACTGCGGATTTCAGAGCCACCCCTACTTTCGCTTTTATAACTGGATACATCCATTAAATGGTCAGTCATTCGAAGAATACATGGCCGAGCGGCCTGCCAATCTTTGCAATACGATTAGGCGCAAACAACGTAAACTCGAACGTGAACACGAATATGACATCCGACTGTATAAGGATTCAGGTATTGATCAGGCTCTGGTTGACTACGATGCAATTTACAAAGCAAGCTGGAAAGCCAATGAATTCTTTTCCGACTTTACACCTGGTTTGGTGAAGAGCCTGTCTCGATTAGGTTGGTCACGACTTGCCATTCTATACATCAACGAACAACCCGTGGCCGCTCAGATCTGGTTTGTGGTTCACGGCAAAGCGAATATTTACAGGCTGGTCTATGATGAGGACTGGAAGATGTACTCGCCTGGATCAATCCTGACCCAGTATTTAATGCGTTATGTGATTGATACTGACAAGGTTTCAGAAATTGACTTTCTAACTGGAAATGAGCGTTACAAGCAGGACTGGATGACAGTACGCAGAGAACGTTTCGGTCTACGCTTGGTGAAACAGCCCGAACAAAAAAACAGGTTTAGTCGAACAATTCAGTCTCTTAAAAAACTGCTGTCTCGCTGCTGAGGTGGATGTGCCAGACGTTTCAAAATTTACCCTGACCCAAACGGATCATCTGACAACATAATACTGATATAAGGCGCATAGGTTAAAACCGCGCCCTGGCTTGATCCGAGTTCGTTAAATACAGTAGCGACCTCAACCAACTTTGAGTGATCTTCCGGGGCCAGTTTGAGTGACTCTAAGGCAGTTATCAGGGGTTGGATATCTTCATTGTTTACATAAGTTTCCAGCATGCTAATCGCATTCTCGACTCCTTCAACGTTGATTGTCTTGTCTTTGCTGATATCTGCGGGGGAACTCTCACTGAACTCGGGTGGTTCGAGATCAAAACCGTCAGTAAGAGAGGGTTTAGCTACGACACTAATCCCGGAAATAGCATTGTATTCCGCCTGCGCCCGTTGCTTAAGTGTGTTAACAAAGTCGTTAAATTCGGTCACGTTTGGTCGGGACAAAGCCAGAGATAACAATGCCTCACCATTCACGCGACTAACGAATTCCAGGTGTGATCGAGTTATGACAGGCTCAGGATTGAGCACTGCCAGCGTCACACTAAGTGTTTCTTTTTTTGATCGCGATTTAACGTGGATATTGACCTGGCCGTCGACGATCTCATATTCGCGTGTACCTTTGAACAGGTGCTTTTGAGTGAGTTTAGTGCTCATATTATTCAGAGTATTGATGCGTTATAAAAATTAACAGGACTACAAACTAGTATTTAGTCCAGCAAATGCATCGTACTCCATCTTGGCTTTAGCTTTGACGGCCTCAACAAAGGCGTTAAATTCTTTTGCATTAGGCTTGTTCAAATACAAAGAAATCAGCGGCCCACACTTTACACGACTATGGAAATGCAATCTCGACTCACTAATAACGGGCTCAGGATTAAGCATTGCTAGCTCGATATCAAGCTCTTTTTTCCCCTTCAGAAGGCTATGGATTTTGACTTTGATAAAATCATCACGTAACTCGAACTCTTGCGTGCCATGCAATAAATGTTTTTGAATTAACTTATGCGTCATCGTGAATAAGTTTTAGCTGTTTAAGCTATTCGATATGGTACGGCGTTGTAAGACTTGTCTATTTCAACTTGTATAATTCAGCTGGCCTAATTCACAGTCTTAGACATTTCTATCATTTCAGAGACTTCGAGTGTGCCGTTAATTTTCAGGAACGGACATGAATTCGCGGCTTCAATCGCGGCCCCCATCGATTCAAACTTCAGGATACTCATACCTGACATCAGTGTGGTAGTTCCTTGCTCCGTCTTGCCATCAGGATGCACGGTATGAGTATCCTTAAAAGGTATGGCAGGGCTAACAACAGCATCACCCAAAGCGGATAACCATCCCTGGTATTCGTCGAAGTGCTTGTTACCCTCTTCGGGGTTGTTAGGGTAATCACCCCCAAGGTAAATGAAGATGTATTGTGGCATGAAGAATATCCTCTCGATTCAGGCTACGAATGATACAGCGCTCCCGCTGATCTGTTATTGGGTTATGGGGATCTGGTCTATTACATTACTTGCATATGCGCTGCTTGCATATACAACTTGGCAGATCACTAGAGATAATGAATCCCATCTCTGCGCTTATGCAACGCCAGCTGATCTTCTGTAACGCTGCGTAACTTTGCCTCGACGCGTATGGCATTCATCAGCACCTGATCCACGACTTCGGGATAAAGCTGATAAAAGCGCTCAACCTCAAGGGCATGTAGACGTGCGTTGATCTCCAGCTGTCTTCGCAGTTCCTGATTCAGGCCATGAAGCATCAATAAGCGTGGTGACTGGCGTGTCAGATAGCGTTGGCATAAATCGGCACTTTCTTCTTCTTGCCAATCTTCTCTCAACATAAAAGTTGGAAACGATTGCTCTTCATTCAAACACCTTGTGAACCATTTTGCCTTTGGGTTATTACCGGCTCTCTCGGCAACCAGGCGTTCTAAACGGTAATTCACGGGTGCGGATGAATATGACTTTTCGTCTTCGGTCATTTCAATCGGCATAACCGCGGCAGGCAATGCCGTCCACTCAGGACGCGATGGATAAGCATTCATCTGTTCTGGATCTTTAGCGGAAAAAATTAACGCTAGTGGTGATTGATCTTTGGCGTCCAACAACCAGTACTCAAAGGTGTCTGCAGCCGGAAACGGTAATGTGATATCAACGAGAAAATCAGTTAATTCCAAAATTCGCTCATCAACGGTTTGTCCCTTATCTAGCCCCTTATATGGCGATGAGCCTATATTCTTCTGCCGAATATCACTGTCACTGATAGTGACTGCACGTCTAAAACTATGATTAACACCCTGAGCACCATTATTCGAATCAGTTAGACCGCCATTTCCCAAATGAAGAAATTGAATTTCCCAGGTTTGGCCATCGGCCGTTACTGCACGCCCCCGCTCTGATTCGGCAATTTGTACCTGTCCGTAATATGGGGGTAACAGACGCTGGGAATAGGTCTTAATCATTGCTATCCACATTACACCTGGAGTAATTTAACTAAATCTTTTGCTTGATCCCTTTGCTGTTCTGCAATTTCCTGATAACGCGTCAATTCCACACTGGCAAACAATTCAGCCACCTTATCAAATTCGGATTCCGCCATTAACGCCATATCGACATAATCCGACTCCCCTGCCAGAGAGTGCATTGCAGAAGCACGATTCGCGGTGACCATTGCCCACATCATCGGCACATCATCTTTTGGTAACGCCTTTAACGTTGCATCATAAATGGGGATAGATTCCTCAAGCGATGGAATGTCTTCTTCATGCGTACCCAATGCTTGTAATGCGACTGCCAGGTTGTTTTGTGTAACTGCCCATCCATATGCCGATTTATCTGGAGTACGCTCAACCATGGCATTACGCATCACAACAACCGCTTGTTCCAAGGTACGCGGCCCTCTGCGATGTACACCCAGTAAACAAAGCACATTCCCAACACTACACAAAGCGGCTGCCCAATCGTCTGGGTGCTCATCTCTCTTCAAGGCGGTAGAAGCCTGTTTATAGGTCTCACCTGCCTGCTTTAAAATATGGGTATCATCCTCAAGTTGACCGAGTGTTTGCATAACAACCCCAAGGTTATATTGAGTGCTTGCCCACTCGAATGGAGTCTCTTCAAAGGTACGAACTTCCAGTGCCTGTTCATAAGACATGGCAGCTTGCTCAAGAAAATGTGAGCTACCACTACGTTGCCCGATGAAGCCCATAACATCACCAATGTTGTGATGAATAGCAGACCATTTGACAGGATCGTCTTCTTTTTCGACCATCATTTGCAGACCTTGGAATAGTTCGATGGCCTGCTGAAAGACATGAGCTCCACCCAATCTTAGTTCTCTAACATCTGCTGTATCGACTAACGTATCTTGCGAATTAGCCCACTCAATCAGCGTTTCTTTGTTAGGCGATAACTCAAAGAATGTATCACCATAACGATCAATTGCCTGAGAGAGCGCGCCACAGACCGGCGAATCACTATCAAGCAGATCAATCAGATATTGTGCTTTATTCTGATACCTCCATACCATCGGCACTCCCAGGCCTGGGGTTAACAGCGTTTCGGCATACAGATTCTGGGGCAAAGTGTTTCTCCGTCAGATCAACATTACTAACTTATGAGAAACTAATTAATCGGCTGTACTTTTTGATTTGATCCTACGATCTCACTAATATCCGGCTCAGCATCAACAGGACCACCAGCTTCAATTTCATCTTCTGTAGCATCGCGCACAGTTAGAATCTCAAGTCTGAAAATAACCTCTCGACCACAGAGTGGATTATTACCATCAATAGTAACCGACTTTTCATCGACTCGAGTAACAAGAAAACTTTTTGTTTTACCCTGATCGTTTTCCATCAGTATCGACATGCCTACTTCACGATACTCTTCAGGGACGTTATCTATATGGTCAGTAAAAACCAGCGACTCATCACGAGGGCCATAAATCTTATTGCAATCGATGGGTACATTGATCTCATCTCCGACCACTTTGCCTTCCAGTTCTGCAGTCACTTGTGGCGCGAGGGCTTCAGTGACGCCATGAATATAGCCAATCGGGAACTCGACCATCGTCAGAATAGCCTCAGTTTTTGAGTCAATGACTTTGTATGTCAATTCAACATACTTTCCCTCTGTGACAATCTCTTTAATAATTTCATTCATATTCGTATTCCATGCCGTTTTCGCAGAAGAAATAAATTTTCAGTTAAATAGATCAGAAGACGGATGCACCGAAAATTCTTATTTCACCTTTCTCGTAGCCCAGCACAATGCGACCAAGCCATTCACCTTCTTTCTTGGTACTGGTTACGCGATATAAAACAGTCACATGCTCACCACGACGAATAATGCCAAGATAGTCATAATCTGTATTTAAGTTTCTGGTCAGATCACTTTTGGCAAACTGTTTGCCGACTTCAACCTCATTAAGGCCAAACAGCAAATCATAGGAAAACTTACGAATAAATTTGCCATATTCACCTTCGTTGGAATACTTGATGAGGTCGTCCCACATCGGGTGCGCAATTTCGAGGATTTCGTCGTCTGTTTTTTCAATTATGTTCATGTGGATCTGATCGTTGAAACTATTGGGCAAATTTAAGGCAGCTTTAACTAAAAAAGATCAACAGCATAACTGTTGATCTTTTTTAGTTAAATCGATGCAGTGTAAGGGATCTCCAAAATAGGTGACCCCTTATCCTCATAACTTATTAAGCAGCCTTTTCCTCTTCTTCACCAATCAAGTGATAGCAAGGTGCTTTTTCCATAGTGTACTCACCGGTCTCAGGATCACGGCGAGAAACGGTCAGTACATGCCAGTTACGGTCATCCACCTTCATAAAGTCACCACGGTAGTAGTAACCCGGCCAACGGGTTTCCTTGCGAAATAGAGTGTGTTGCAAGACGGCCTCAGAGGAGAGTTGACGATGCTTCAGCTCCCATGCACGCAGCAGTTCATGGATGTTCTCAGCAGCAATCTTCTCAAGATCTTCTTCCAGAGCCTTCATTTTTTTCAGACCGATGTTGAGCAGCTTTTCGTTGGTCATGTAGCTAACGGTTACACCACCGCCGTACTCGTCCATCAGCTTCTGCAAGCGATCAAGACCCTGACGTGGGTTGATGTAATTAGGGTTAACACTACCCGCAGTAATTTCGTTGCGGTAAATCTTGTAGTGCTCCATCGGCTTGAAGATTTCTTTTCCGCGCTTATCAATCTGCTGCTGAGAAACCTTGATGCCTTCTGCTTTACCGTCATCGATGTACTTGCACGCCGCTTTGGCAGCCAGGCGACCTTCTGTGAAAGAACCTGAAGAGAATGCGTGTGGTGTACCACCGGCAGCATCACCCGCACCGAACAGACCTTCTACAGTCGTCATGCGGTTGTAGCCCCAGAAGTACTCTTCCGGAGATAAATCTTCCGGACCTGAAACCCATGCACCGCAACCAGTAGCATGTGAACCCATAACATAAGGCTCTGAAGTTGTTAGCTCAGGATTTTCGTACTTGGGATCGACGTCTGTCGCCGCCCAGAGTACTGCCTGGCCAACTGTCATGCCGAGGAAGTTGTGCCAACCGATCTCTTCAAGATGAGGATCCTGGAACGCTTCCATGGTGACCATGTGAATCGGACCACGACCC
>CAJHZF010000083.1_pt1 | contig 25111 bp, 28 predicted proteins | sample 9198891 | NCBI WGS metagenome assembly CAJHZF01 (sample SAMEA7708349, study PRJEB35096) | sediment metagenome | biome: marine neritic benthic zone biome [ENVO:01000025]; feature: sediment [ENVO:00002007]; material: shallow marine sediment [ENVO:03000034] sea grass bed [ENVO_01000059] ...
AAAAAGGCCCCTCGAGTACTTAAATTTGCAGGCCGACAGCGAGATATATTCAACTGCGGGCAATATACTCGCAAATTTAAAGGCGAATTTCTTCTCTGCGTAGTTCGTCGTTCTTGTTGAGCCGCTGCACTTAAATTCATGAAAATTTTCTAAATTGATCTGAATTTAGCAATATATTTACTATTATATATGGTGATTTGACTATTTCGAAATAGCATTAATAAAATACAATTTATGGCTGTATTTACAATATATTACCTAACATACATGGAGTAATTGTAGCTCAATGAAATCTATGATTACACTCTTACAAGATTGTGGATTCTTAGAGTATGGAGCCCTAATTATAAAAATTATCAAATTAGCTTTTAAATCTCTTCTTTTTTAACGTAATAACCTTAAAATTCACACAGTTAGTAAATTTCGTCGAAATCTAATCCAAAAATATCTGCTTAAATCATAATTCACTTGGTAAACGTGACGTTTTTTCTTACAATACCGACGTTCTGCGACGGCACCAAGGTTTCATGATTTTGGGACATTCGCCTGGGGAAATGGTGAAAGCTGTGGCTTACGTTAATTAACGAATCGTACGATTATCAATTTTAACAACTTCGGAGTTAATAATATGCAATCTAAGAAACTTCTTTACCCTGCAGTAATTGCTATAGCGGCTGCCTTCTCTACTGGTTGCCAATACACTGGCGGAACAGAAGCAGCGATGGAGGAAGGTGATCCTTTGGCAGAGGTTCAAGCAATCGCTGAAGAAGCACTACGCACTGCAAACACAGCCGCTTATGATGCAGCTACTGCTAAGGATTTAGCACTTGCCGCACAAGAAGCTGCAAATGCAGCGCAAGCGTGCTGTGATGCAAATTCACGTCGCATGAGCCGTATGTTCAGCGGTTCTATGAGCACTAAGTAAGCTTAGCGGTCTTTAAATTATTTAAAGATTACGAAGGGCCCATATATTGGGCCCTTTTTATTGGTCAAAACTTAATTTTCAAAAAGAATTCTTAGTTAATGCTTTGATCCCACTATAATCGGTAACCCGGTTTTGTTTTTTGCTAAACGATGCGCCAATTCCCAATCCAGTTTATAGCCTTTGCTTGAGTCAGTAGCTGCAATGATGGCGTTTACAAACTGAGTTAAATTCCGAGAATTAGTCTCTGTTTCATCCCCCTCATTAGGGTGCATTTCGGCATATAACTTGCCACGATGCCATGCCAACTTATATGGTTGGTTGACAATAGTTACTGGTGTGTTTATTGAAACTCGACTAAATAAATCTTCAATATCATTGGGGTGCAATCGTACGCATCCATGCGTCACTTTCATTCCTATACCACGTGGTTCATTGGTACCATGTATCAAATAACCGGGTAATGCCAAGCGTAGGGCATATTTACCTAATGGATTATCTGGGCCAGGTGGTACTGAAGCAGGTAAAGGATCGTTTCTTTCCTCATGCTCTTTGCGAATGGATTCAGGAGGATACCAAGTGGGATCTTTGGATTTAGCAATGATACGCGTCGTGCTATATGGTGTGGCCCAACCCTCTCGTCCAATACTAATAGGATATGTGTGTACGTACCTAGGCTTACCATTTTTGCTTTTTGGGTAGTAGTACAATCGCATTTCAGCCAAATTTAGAACCATCCCCTCTCTTTTAGTATCAGGCAAAATGTAACGAGTGGGTATCACAACTTGAGTGCCCTCACCTGGTAACCAAGGATCAACCGTCGGATTCGCAATCACAAGCTCTTGAAAGCCAATTTCAAACCTTCTTGCAATGTGGAGAAAGGTGTCTTCATCTTGTGCACTCATGACTGCCAATTGACCTACAATCGACCCTCCATTTGGAGGTAGTAAATAGCGCTCGGCATGCGTCTGTGGAGCCAGAGCAAAATATAGAACACTAATCAGGAAAATAAGACTTTTCATGGGAGAAGCAGCGACTATCGCGTTAGATGAAGTCTATACATTAAACTATGTCAGATTTATTAGATTAGATTAAAACAAATGTGTAATAAATGCCAAACTATTTTACCAGCGCAACAACTGTCGGACAAAGAGTATCTCTAATGCACTTTAAAACTATCATTTTTACCTGCTTTTTACTATTAGGCGGTATCTTGGGATGTGCCTCGACTCCTACTTCTAAGACGCTTCCACAATCAGAAGTTGCTGTTTCCAGTGTTGATCATTCAAATTATAAAAAATATGTTGGTAATGATGTTGAAACTGTACAAGAAAAATTACAGCGTGCCAGGGATGCTGCAGCAAATAAAGACAATCTTATCACCGAGCAACTTGCACAACAGATTTTACTTGATGTAGAGCTGATAAAATTAAAAACTCAACGCATGAATGCTGAACAAGAAGTTAAAGAGCTAGAAACCAACATTATAAATTTACATCAAGAGTTACAATGGCGCGAACCTATACAACTTACACCATTGGAACAATAGCAGACTTATTACCATGCTAATAAAATTTAATATCCAAGTAATAATTATTTTCTTTTTGTTTAGTTGCGCAAGTGCGCCTAAATCGTACCCGCCATTAGAAGATGCCAAATCATCACTTACAGCCACTAAGCAGGAACAATATATACAGGAAGTAGCATCAGTTACTCTGTTTCAAGCAGATGAATATATACAAATTGCAGAACAAGCTTTGCAAGAAGGTGATAGCAAAACTGCAGATCATTTCATTTATCTTTCAATACGCAAGCAAGAAATAGCAAAAGAATTGCTACTTAAACATCAATATGAACAAGAACTGGATAAGCTAAAGCAACAACAACAAGAAATGATCGCACATGCGCGTCACATCGAATCAAAACGTGCCTATACTGAAACGCAAACGGCTCAACAACGTGTCAAAAAATTAGAGCAGGCACTAGGTCAATACCAGGCTGAGGAGACTAGCCGTGGTACATTATTAGTCATCAATGACTTACTGTTTGTGACTGGTGGAGCCGACCTAGAGCCTGAATCTGCTCGACGATTGGAACCACTTTTACAGTACCTGCAAGGTAATCCACAGCGTGAAATCATTATTGAAGGTCATACTGATAGTATGGGCGAAGCAAGCAAAAATAAACTCTTGTCACAGCAACGTGCAGATGCTGTAAAGCAATATCTCAGTAGTCGTGGCATTGTAGAGAGCCGTATAGAAACACGTGGCTTTGGCGAAGAGGTGCCCGTAGCAACGAATACTACTAAAGCAGGCAGAAGATTAAATCGCCGTGTAGAGATTGTTATTAAAACTGCGACTCAAAATGAAAATTAGTCTTTATTTTTTAATCTTTGATAGCAATTTCAATTCCACGCTCGGCGACATCAACAAGCATCTGAATCTCTTCTGTGCCTATTACATAAGGTGGCATAAAATATATAACATCACCTAATGGTCTTAGTAAGGCTTTATTTTTAAGACCATATTTATAAACTTCCAGCCCACGTCGTTGTTGCCATGGATACGGTTCTTTTGTTGCTTTATCTCTCACTAACTCAATTGCAGTAATCATGCCGTGTTGTCTAACATCACCAACATTTGGATGATTATAAAATCGAGCACATTGTATAGTGAATTCTTCTATCAACGCTTTATTTGATTCAATTACATCTTCGGTTTTAAAAATATTTAGCGTTGCAAGTGCAGCAGCACAGCCTAATGGGTTTCCGGTATAGCTATGTGAATGCAGAAATGCAGTCAAATTTTCATAATCATCATAAAAGGCATCATAGATCTGGTTAGTAGTGAGTACTACAGATAAAGGTAAGTAACCTCCAGTCAGCCCCTTGGATAAACACATAAAATCGGGACTAACATTGGCCTGTTCGCAGGCAAACATAGTACCAGTACGCCCAAAACCTACTGCAATTTCATCGGCAATGAGGTGAACACCATATGTATCACATGCCTTGCGTAATAGCGTGAGATAATTTGGAGCATACATACGCATATTTCCCGCACATTGCACTAAAGGCTCGACAATCACAGCACATACCTCATCACCATGTAGTTGCAAAGCCTCTTCCATGTACACAAACATTCGCTTGGAATAATCGTGTTCCGATTCACCCGTTTCACGATTAAAACTGTCAGGACTTGGGACTGTTATTACATCAAGTAATAATGGCTCGTAAACTTGTTTATAAAGCGCGACATCACCCAGTGAAAGTGCACCTATAGTTTCACCATGATAAGAGTTACTGAGATTAATGAATTTAGTTTTTTTAGATTGGCCGACATTCTTCCAATAGTGAAAGCTCATCTTTAAAGCAACTTCTACAGCTGAAGATCCATTATCGGCATAAAAGCATTTTGTTAATGGTGCCGGTGTAATCTCTATGAGCTGCTCGGATAAAGTAATCACTGCTTCATGTGAAAATCCAGCAAGCAGCACATGCTCAATACGATCTAGCTGCTGTTTTATGGCTGAGCTAATTTTTTCGTTGCCATGACCAAATAAATTCACCCACCATGAACTAATAGCATCGATGTATCGATTACCATCAAAATCTTCAAGCCATACTCCTTTTGCTTTTTTGATTGTCACCATGGGCAAAAACTCATGATCCTTCATTTGTGTACAGGGATGCCAAATAGAAGCCAGATCTCTTTGCTTTAAATCAGTAGATTTCATGGTAATAACGTTTTTAAATTAAACATTCTTTCATGTTACTCTAACTTATGAGTGCAAACTGGGCACAAGAATTTCCACTGCAATCAGGGTTAATTCATTTAAATCACGCAGGGGTTGGACCATGGCCAAAACGTACAACCGAAGCCATTACTATGTTTGCCAATGAAAATACTCATAACAGTACTCAACATATTTCCAAATGGGAACAAATAGAATCTGAGCTACGTCATTTATGCCGACAACTTATCAATGCTGAAAACGTAAATGATATAGCCTTTATAAAAAATACATCAGAAGGGCTTTCCATTGTTGCTTATGGTATCCCATGGCAATCCGAAGATAACGTCGTGTTTGCGCAACAAGAATTTCCTTCCAATCGAATCATCTGGCAATCTTTGCAATCTCGCTTTGGTGTCGAAGCAAGAAGTGTCGATTTATATCAAGCCCCTACTCCCGAAGATGCCCTTTTTAAACAAGTAGATCGAAACACGCGCCTCATTGCCGTGAGTGCGGTGCAATATGCTACAGGCCTTCGCATGGATCTCGCAAAAATTAGTGAATATTGCCAGACTCATAACATTCTGCTTTGCGTAGATGCGATACAGATGCTGGGTGCAATTCCATTTGATTTAAACGAAACGCCTGCAGACTTTGTCATGGCTGATGGCCATAAGTGGCTGTTAAGCCCGGAAGGCATAGGCTTGTTTTACTGCAATCCTAAATTTCAAGAGTGGTTATATTTGAATCAATATGGGTGGCACATGTTAGAAAAACTTGGTGACTATGAGTCATTAGATTGGAAGCCTGCAAGTGATGCGCGCCGATTCGAATGTGGCAGTCTCAACAGTCTAGGAATCCAGGCAATGCATGCAAGTTTGAGTCTGATGCTGGAAATTGGAATCGAACATATACATGATATGATATCTAGAAATATATCTTATCTCCATGAAAAAATTAAGAATTTAAGTTTTGAAATTATTTCTGATATGGATCGAGAACGACGTTCTGGCATCATCACCATGCGGCGTTCGAATATCGATAACCGAATGCTATTTAAACACCTGTTGAAATCGAATGTACTATGCGCACATCGAAACAATGGCATACGGTTTTCACCACATTTTTATACTCAAACTGATGAAATAGACAGGGCTTTAGGACTGGTCAAAAGTTTTGCATCGTAATTATAAATAATCCGCTCAACAAAATTACAACCTAACGAATATAGTAACGATTCTACGAACAAGACGTCGTACATTCATTCAACAATTAATTATTTTTGATGTATTAACATGACCAAAACCGCAGTATACATAGTTGACGGCAGTCGTTCGCCTTTCCTTAAAGCACGAGGACGACCTGGCCCATTTCAGGCTTCAGACCTAGCGGTAAGTTCGGCACAACCTTTATTAATGCGTCAACCATTTGCTCCTGAAGAGCTTGATGAAGTGATTGTCGGATGTGTTGGCCCCAGCCCTGATGAAGTGAATATCGCTCGCGTGATTAGCCTGCGTTTGGGTTGCGGTTACAAGGTTCCTGCTTGGACCGTACAACGTAATTGTGCATCAGGCATGCAAGCAATTGATTCCGCCTTCACTAATATTTTAGTTGGCAAATCGGAACTTGTTTTAGCGGGAGGCGCAGAGGCCATGAGCCATGCGCCAGTGCTTTATAACCATTTGATGGTGAACTGGTTAGCAGACATGAATCGTTCAAAAACAGCTTTACAAAAGATCCATAGCATTACCAAACTAAGACCAAAATTCTTTGCCCCTGTAATTGGGCTATTAAAAGGTCTTACAGACCCTGTTGTAGGGCTATCTATGGGACAAACTGCAGAAATTCTTGCACACCGTTTTAAAATCTCTCGAAATGAAATGGACAGTTATGCAGTGGCTAGCCATCTGCGCTTAGTGCATGCGCAAGAACATGGCTATTTACAAGAAATCGAAGCCCTCGTTGATAACCATGGCAACGTTTACGATCATGATGACGGCGTCCGACCTGACTCCAGTACAGACAGGCTCGCGAAGTTACAGCCTGTATTTGATAAACTATTCGGTAATGTCACAGCTGGTAATAGCGCACAAATCACGGATGGTGCTGCTTGGGTGATCTTGGCTAGTGAAGCAGCAGTTAAGAAACATAAACTCTCAGTCATGGGCCGTCTGATAGCTTCCAATTGGGCAGCAGTAGATCCTCGACAAATGGGGCTAGCACCGGTACATGCATCAGTTCCGATGTTGACTCAACAAAAGTTAACCGTGGGCGATATTGATTACTGGGAGCTCAATGAGGCCTTCGCAGCACAAGTGCTCGCTTGTCTAGCTGCGTGGAAAGATGATGAATACTGCCAAACTCAATTAGGCATGGACAAAGCCTTTGGAGAAGTTTCTCATGAGCGGCTTAATGTGGATGGTGGTGCGATTGGCATTGGTCATCCGGTGGGTGCTAGCGGCACACGAATCGTTCATCACTTACTAAAAGTATTACAGCGAAACAAGTCCAAGCTTGGAGTCGCTACAATTTGTATCGGCGGCGGACAAGGTGGCGCGATGCTGGTAGAAAATCTTCAATAGAATTCATTCAATGCCCACAAGCACTTACCAAAATTGGATTGTCGAGCATGATAGTGACAATATCATTTGGTTGAGGATAGATGTTCGGGATAGCAGCACTAACGTCTTATCTGCCGAAGTCTTCATCGAACTCCAACAAATCTTAACCGAGCTTGCTGAAAATGTCCCTACTGGCGTTGCCATTATGTCTAATAAGTCTAAAGGATTTATTGCGGGTGCAGATGTAAAAGAATTCATACAGATCGTAAATAAACAAGAGGCCTTAGAAAAAATTCAATTTGGACAAAGTGTAATTGATCAGCTCGATCAACTACTCTGCCCTACGATTGCAGTCATAAATGGATTCTGCCTAGGAGGCGGCCTAGAGCTTTCGTTAGCTTGTGATTATCGTATTGCATTAGATGAACCTAATACACGTCTTTCATTACCGGAAGTACGATTAGGGATCCACCCTGGTTATGGCGGTACTGTGCGTATCTTGCGCTATGTCAATCCTCTTATTGCAATGGATTTAATGTTAACGGGTCGTAGTCTAGACCCACGACGTGCTAAAAAAATCGGTCTAATTGATCATGCTGTACCATTTCGGCATCTTGAAAATGCTGCACGTAAAATTCTTTTGAGCAAACCTGCTAAATGCAAGCCACAAAAACTGGCAAAACTATTTAACAGTGACGTAGTTCGTCCAATCGCAGCTATGCAGATGCGTAAACAGGTATCTAAAAAAGCACAACCAGAACACTATCCAGCGCCCTATGCCTTAATTGATCATTGGGCTAAACACTATGGCAATGAGAAAAAAATGTTGCGGCACGAAGCACAATCTGTAGCAGAGCTAAGTACCACTAACACCGCAAAAAATTTAGTTCGTGTCTTTTTGCTGCAAAACGAATTGAAAGGCCTTGCCGATGATAAGCAAATGCCAGTTAAACATGTGCATATCATTGGTGCAGGAGTCATGGGGGGTGATATTGCTACATGGTGTGTAACCCAAGGTATAAATATCACCTTACAAGACCTTAAAGCGGAAAGTTTAGCCAAAGCCAAAGCACGCGCTTACCAATATTTTAAAAAACGACTTAAAAATCGATTATTGATTAAAGATGCCATGGATCGCTTTGTCCTTGATAAACAAGGCAATGGACTACATAAAGCAGATGTAATAATTGAAGCCATTTTTGAAAACAAAAAAGTTAAAAGAGACCTATATGCCTCTATTGAACCTAAAATTAGAAAAAATGCACTGCTTGCCACCAACACCTCTAGCATAGAAATCGAGGAACTTTGTGATGCCGTTTCTGATCCTAAGCGCTTAGTCGGCCTGCATTTTTTTAACCCAGTGGCAAAAATGCCGCTGATTGAAATAGTAAATGGTGCACAAACAGACCCAGAGATCTCACAGCGCGCGATAAATTTTGCCAAACAAATTGGCAAATTACCTTTACCTACAAAAAGCTCACCTGGTTTCTTGGTAAACCGAATTCTCACTCCATATATGGTTGAAGCAGGCCTGCTTAAAGAAGCAGGCACCCCCATTACTGAAATTGATCGTGCTGCCACTAATTTTGGTATGCCAATGGGACCTGTTGAGCTCGCAGATACGGTTGGGCTCGATGTGGGGCTAAATGTTGCAGAACAATTAGGTACTGTTTACGGATTTAAAGTACCCGAATCCTTTAGAATCATGGTGGAGTCAGGGAGCCTAGGTAAAAAATCAGGCAAAGGATTCTACTCGTGGAAAAACGGTAAAAAAGTTACACCCAAATCTAAGGCATCGTCCAGCAATGATGAGGTAATTCAAAATCGTCTAATTTTACGATTCGTTAATGAAGCAGTTGCTTGCAATCGTGAAAAAGTAGTAGAAAGTAAAGATCTACTTGATGCAGGCGTCATCTTTGGAACGGGTTTTGCACCATTTTATGGTGGTCCTATTCATTACATCGAATCCACGGGAGCAGCTAAATTATTAGAGACTTTGAATACACTAAATAAACAGTTTGGAGATCGATTCAAACCAGATCCTGGTTGGCAAGAATTCAAATCCTAGTTTCAAAACCATATAGAATTTTTTACATTTCTAACGTTCACTCTGGAAGTAGCGTCGCAAAATGAGGTTATAATTATACTAATAATTTAGTTTAAAAATATCAGATTATCGATTGATTAATATAGACTATATTTGCAATTACTTACAATCTCGCAATAAATGAGTGCTTACCTTACCAAGATCCACTTCACTAGGATCGCCTCACTCAATAATTGGATGGGCTCAGCTACCAAAACCCAATGTAAATGATTAAAAGTAAGGGGTGAAATTCGCATGGAAGCGCTCATGCTATTAATCATTTTACTTATCAGTGGAGCCGTGGACGGTAACACTATTGGTTGGAGCGCTTGTAAAGAAATTTAGTCTGGGAGTAGTTGGCAATTCTATTGCAGGACTTGTCGGTAGTGGACTAGGTGGCCAATTTCTTGGCAATATGTTTCGTGCTGGATTGGGTGGCAAAATAGCAGCTGCTGGCGCAGGCGGTGGTATTTTAATGATTATCATCAGCCTAATCAAAAACACCATGGCTAAATAGACACGATTCTAAGTTTGCAGGGCGATTACGCTATTGCGTTGCTGCCTTACAAACAATTTACTTTCCGCATTCACCTGAGGTGTGGATTCATCGAACAATCCACACGCTCAAAATACTAATACTCCAACCTTATAATCGCCTACTAAAAAGATATCGCGAGCTAGCTGAAATCTAGGCGTAAGACAAAGAATTAATGGCTAGCGTCGGCCTCTTTCAGGACGCGGGCGTGCTTCATTAACTCTGACATTACGCCCCTGCACATCGGTTTCATTTATCGCATTAATTGCAGACTCGCCTTGTGCCTTATTTGGCATCTCGACGAATCCAAACCCTTTGGAACGACCAGAATCTCTGTCAATAATGATATTTGCGCTGGTGACTTCGCCATGAGCAGCAAATAGGTCGCGCAGTTCATCTTCAGAAATAGTGTAAGGTAAATTACCAATATAGATATTCATCATTTCTCCTAACTTCGTGTGCTGTTTAATAAAGAACACTATCGAAAAAACAACACACAATTTATCGATAGTGACAGTTCATTGTCTGACTCAAATGAGTCTACTTACAGAAATTTCACAATTAACCTATACACACAGCATTACGAGGGAAACAAATTAATTGGGAAATTTCTTTAGATAGATACGATTAAGACGAATCGGGTTTTGATAATCAAATCAAAACCACTACATGACCTTCAAAAAACTGGATTCCATAATATGGGATCGCTAAATACTTATTATTAATAACTTATCGAGCAAAAAATAATCAACGGTGAAATAATGCACCAAAAGCACAATAGTGTCTATATTTTTCGAATGTTTATTTAATTTCTTACTCTACTCCATAAACAATGAGAACTATTTACAGTGTAATTCATCCCATTCTCCGCTCAACGGATGTGGGTGCCAGGGATATTTATCTCGCTCAATGAGTATCCAATAGGGTTGCCCGGCTTTTCGCCATGGATCAAATACCAAACCTTGTTGCCAAGTTGAGTTAGCGGCATAGACTACAACGCTGTTGTGTTCTCGTAACTGACTACCATGCCTTGCAACAACCCAATCAAACTTTATTGATTGCGGATCGATCGTTCTCAGCCTGCGGTGTAAATCTTCTGCCCAATGACAACATAGCCCACGTTCTCGTAATCCAAGAATAACGAGCATATTATGGTATTTACTAGGGCTGACCATCTTATATTCTTGTGCCAATTCAGTTGTAGCCGAAAGCAACAGCTCTGATGTCTGAGTAGCTTCCTCAGGACTAATTGAGTTTGAAAGAGATAAAATGGCTACGTTGAGTCTCTCTAAATTGTCATCTGAAGATGTAAAAGTCGACGAATGCGAACAGCTTGCCACACTCAAGATTAAAATTGCGAGGCAAATAAAACGGAACATGTTTGCAATTAAAAACCAAAAGCCTATGAGGATGATTTTCAGTCAGGCTTAAAAGCAAATCTCCCACTGCCTAGAAATAAAACTGCAAGGCCACAAAATAGATAAAAAGCTTGTAATTCCAACCTCCAGCCTCCATGTTCACTTAAACTAAACAAATCATTGACATGTACTAATACAACCGCAAAGATCATGTTGACTACAACAATTACCCCACCTAAACGAGCATAAAGTCCAAAAATAATCATTATTGGAGCTACAATTTCTCCCACGAAAACTCCATATGCAATAATCGAAGGCATACCAAAATTTCCTAACTGTCCTTTTATAAAATCTAATGTTCCAAGATGGCTTAACTTAGCTACTCCGTGAAATAGCAAGAGGCTTCCTACCGTAAGGCGTAAGATTAATTTACCTAAATTATCATTCTTTAAAAAATCATACATAATTCACCACTAAATGCTTTCAATTCATACTGTTGCAAATTCACAATTAGACATATATTTAACGTCAATGTCTATTTAGCAATTGCTATTTGTAAAGCTCGGTGACTTGTTCACCTGCTATATGCCCCAATTATCTGTTTCCATTTCATCGATAATCACGATGATTGTCGCCGGATTTTTACCTAATATCTCTTGGAGAAGATTGGTTACATTATGAATCAGCGTCTAATTTTGTTCTTTAATCACTCATTTCTATGTAATTTTAATATTCACCTAAGGCATTTTTCTCTTTAGTTATTCCTAAGGTATGAGACACTACTCAGTATAGTACTCATTAATTTCACCATTCGCATTAATGTTTTTCTGTCCAATTAGCTGGTCATTTTCATATAGATATTTAATCTCAAAATATAGTCTCTTATTCCAACGCTTTGTTAGCGAGACAGGTTCACCAGATTCGCACACAACGTGTATATAGTATTCGCTACCTTCTTTTTCCAACTGATCCGCCTCAGTATTACTTATTGGTTCTGATGGTTTTGCAGGAAACTGATTCAATTCTGCGTTGCGATAATAGTATGTATTTTTCCTTTCGCACATTCCTGCATGTGTGTAGGGAGTTGCCATAGCAATAAGTAAAATTAGAATTAATTGCATAAACATAAAAAAGTTAGGGAAATCCTTAGAGGATTAGTATAACCACATAATTCTGACTGAATTTGTCCCAATTCTAAGTCATGGCTTAAGATTTTATACAGGCCTCTTCTATAGGTACTTGAGTTGTAAGCTTCTATATCTATTATAGAGATTATAGATAGCCTTATAATGGCAAACTTTTGGAATGCCTTAAGGTCAAACCTCTCCCATTACAAAGATATGTTAAAAATTATAATAAATATAATGCGCCAAAGGTTTATGTTAAGGCGTCGTATAGCCATTTTACTGGCTGTGATTTGCATATATTCAACCACTATCAGTGGTAAAGATCCAGCGATAGTAATTGCAGGCTGGGTCGAAAACGTTCGAATTGAAAATCAAGACTTTGAAATCAAAGCGAAACTCGATACCGGGGCACAAACCTCCTCAATACATGCAACAAACATTGAGCCATTCAAAAAAGATGGCAAGAGGTGGGTCAGATTCACATTGTTGCTTGTCGACAATAAAGACAACAATCACGTACTGAATATAGAGAAACCTCGCTTGCGTAAAGCCAATATCAAAAATAATGATGGAGAGCATGACAAACGATATGTCGTAGAACTTCTGGTATGTTTTAACGGACGTGAATTTATAACAGAGTTTACATTGGCTAATCGCACAGAATACATATACGACATATTACTAGGGAGACAATTTCTTAAAAAAGCTGCTATTGTAGATTCAAATCGGACTTTCCTTACTCTCGCAAAATGCAATTAAGTTAAAACGAATAATTTACAAACATATTCGCTAATTAAATTAGGTTTCATTTAACCTCTGCATTTCATTTCTACATGCATAAGATAGTCGTTATATTTTGGTCGATTGTGCTCATTACAATTGGTTTGGCTGTTTTTTTTCACAAAACAATTCAGCTTGGTATACCACTGTTATCTGATAAAAAAACTGAAATTTGGACGGTGCAAGCGCGCTTAAATTTCTTAAGCAATAAACGAAATGTAAAAGCTACATTATATATTCCTAATGTAACACCTGGCTTCGCAAAAATAGATGAACATTATATTTCAGGAAACTTTGGCCTAAATACTAAGGTCAGTGGTGACAACAAGACCGCGAACTGGGCGATACGCAAGATTACAGGTGAACAGACGCTATACTATCGCACAACAGTAATTCGATCTGACACTTCATCGAGTTGGGCGACAATACCAAATTATCCAAAAGCACCTACATTTGCTGAACCTTATTCAACTGCAGTAACACAAATTGTTGAAGATGTACGTAGCCAATCTGCAGATACTGCATCTTTTACTTATGAATTAATTAATCAGCTAAATTCATCCGATGCAAACGATAATATTTCATTGATTAAAGGTCTTGCAAAATCCGATAATGAAATCGCAAGCTTAGTAATAAAATTGCTTGCTGTTGCTCATATCCCTACACGAAAGCTTTGGTTAATTGGTCTTTCAGATGCTGCAAATAATGTTGTGCCACGTGTGCTGATCCAGGTGCATAATGGCGATGAATGGATTACATTCGATCTGGTAACTGGTAACACAGGTATCCCCGCCAAGCACCTAGTCTGGAATGTTGGCAACACACCACTTTATAGTTTAGAAAATGGCGATAATGCAGAACTGAATTTTTCAGTAACGAAATCTTATATTGAATTACTTGATCTCGCTAAACAAAATGCCAAGCAAATAGGCTCTATTTTTGGCCAATTAACTCTTTTTGCGCTACCTGTCCAAACCCAAAACACTTATAGCTTGTTATTAATGGTGCCTTTAGGCGCCCTGCTCGTTGTATTTATGAGGACTTTTATTGGTGTTCCAACATTTGGAACGTTTATGCCAATTTTAATTGCAATTGCATTTCGCGAGACACAACTGTTTTGGGGGGTCGTGCTATTCAGTGTAATTGTATTTGTTGGTTTACTTATCCGCTTCTACTTAGAACGATTGAGATTACTATTAATTCCAAGGCTTGCTGTAATTTTAGTAGTTGTAGTTATTTTAATGTTACTAATTAGTTTTTTTACAAGCCAATTAGGGCTAGATCGTCTACTCTCTGTTTCTTTATTCCCAATGGTGATACTTGCAATGACCATTGAACGCATGTCGATTACATGGGAAGAAAACAGCGCTCAAGCAGCTTTACTACAAGGTTTTGGAAGTTTGGCCGTAGCATGTTTTGGATATATGCTTATGACTGACGAGCACTTGACATATTTAATGTTCGTATTTCCAGAATTACTACTCGTTATATTAGGCGTGTGCCTCTGGATGGGCCGCTATACGGGGTACCGCCTCAGTGAACTACTTAGATTTCGAGAAATGAAAATGTCGAACGGTAGCAATTTATGATTAGTCTAGCCAACCCTAAAAGCCTGAATAACCGAGGTGTCCTTGGTATTAATCAACGCAACACAGATTACATCATGCGCTATAACCCCCGACGATTGTATCCACTAGTAGACGACAAACTACAAACTAAAAAACTTGCATTAAAGGCTGGGATCGCTGTACCAAAGCTTTACTCTATTATAGAAATCAATCATCAGCTGAAATCTCTTGAGGATTTACTTGAAAAACATAGCGAAGCAGTTATCAAACCTGCCCATGGTAGCGGGGGCAGTGGAATTTTAGTCATCAGTGGTAAAATTGGGAAGTTATACAAAACACCAAGCGGTGAATTGGTGAGTTTAAACGCCATCAAACACTATGTGTCAAACATCTTATCGGGTATGTATAGTCTAGGTGGATTACCAGATCGTGCATTTTTAGAGTATCGCGTTAAATTTGACCCCATCTTTGATGAGATTAGCTATAAAGGCGTACCAGATATTCGCATTATTGTGTTCAGAGGTGTTCCCGTAACCGCAATGATTCGTTTACCCACAAGTAAATCCAACGGTAAGGCCAATTTACATCAAGGCGCTATTGGAGTCGGAATTGATCTATATACAGGTTGCACCACACATGCTGTGGTTGGCAATAAATCAACTACCATGCATCCAGACACAGGCTACTCGATCAACAATCTACAAATTCCACGGTGGAAGAAAATTTTACAAATTGCGATTAAATGTTCTGATACAGTTGGTTTAGGCTATTTGGGTGTTGATATCGTCTTAGATCGTGCACTTGGACCACTAATGCTTGAACTCAATGCGCGTCCAGGATTGAATGTACAGCTTGCAAACCAGCGAGGTTTACTTAAAAATTTAGAAAAAATAGAGAAAATAAAAGAACTACCAAAAGAAATTAATCAGCGTGTGGCCCTTTCACAGTCATTAATAAACTAGCAGTAGCAAAGGGGCTTGTATGAAGGAACATACGCAATGTAGCGCAAAATTTATTTTTGCAATCGCAAGTACATTTATTCTCATATTATTACAACTGAATTATATCGAACCGAGTTACTCAGAAGAGCAATCGACGACGACCAATAAAGGGCCTGAAAAATCTGCTGATTTTGAAGATGTTGGTACAGAAGATTTAGAACAAGTCGCTGAAGCCGCAGCGGTTGCACCAAATTTAGATCTAAAAGAAGTTGCCCCACTCCCAGAACCTGTTGTAATACCATCCAAAGAAGAACAAGAAACTGAAGCCGCAGAAAAAGCAACTATAGAGGAAGAAACAGATGCTCCGGTTGAAGCAGAAAAGGAAAAATTAACTAAAACAGTTAAAGAAGCAGAACATGCGGTTCGAAAAAAATTAGTTATCTTAGGAGCAGAAGTCCCGGCTAGCACATCCACAAGACTCGCCTGGTCACCACAAGTAACTATTTCTGGTTTGGCCCTGCCAACACCAGTGCTTGTCATAAATGGCGCAAATTCAGGGCCTATCGTATGCCTTACAAGCGCAATTCATGGTGACGAATTAAATGGAATTGAAGTAGTGCGTCGCGTGATGTATGACATCAAACCAGAAAAGTTGACTGGCGCGCTAATTGGTGTCCCTATCGTAAATTTACAAGGTTTTCAACGTGGCTCAAGATACTTATCTGATCGGCGTGATCTAAACCGTTATTTCCCTGGGGAGCCGAATGGCAGCTTAGCTTCAAGAATTGCATATTCATTATTTACCGAGATTATCAGCCATTGCAATTATCTAATTGACCTTCACACTGGTTCATTCCGTAGAAACAACCTTGCCCAAATTCGAGCAAATATGAGCAATCCAAATATCGTCAAATTAGTCGAAGGTTTTGACAAAATTGCGGTTGTGCACCATTCCGGTAATCCAGGAATGTTGCGCACTGCTGCAAATGAGGCAGGTATTGTTACAGTTACGATGGAGTTAGGTGAATCTCTACGCATACAAGAAAATCAGATCATAGCAGGGACTTATGCTGTAAATAGCTTATTAGGCAATTTAAAAATGTATCCTCGCATGTTTCTTTGGGGAGACCCTAAACCAGCATATTACGAATCAGTCTGGTTACGTGTGGAAAGCGGAGGAATATTATTTAGTGAAATGGGGCTTGGGGATAATGTCACTAAAGGAGATATTTTAGGTATTGTTACGGACCCCATCACTAATCAAAGCACAGAGCTAAAGTCACCTGTAGAGGGTAATATTATTGGTATGGCAGTAAATCAAGTAGTAATTCCCGGTTTCGCTGCATACCACATTGGGATCGAATCAACACAGGAATCCATGGTAAGTACCGATGATCAAGAATTAGAACCAATGGATGTTAGTGCAGATGGAGAATTGATTGATCCAGAGTAGACAGTTAATAAAAAGCTTGTCTTTGCTTGTAAACTCGTTGATAGACACTAAATATCTATTCCTAAATTCCAACGTATCCCTGCACTTTCACAAGCCAATAAAATTTTTTCCCGACACGCCTAAGTTCTTTGAGAACACTTTTTTCTAATTCTATTTAGAATGTATGGAATACTAATTACGGACGCGATTATGAGAGCAAGAAATTGAAATTCAAAAATAACGCTTAATAAACGTACCTTAAAATAATTTTATTATAGCCCTACTTCTTGATACGACAGCGCCATAAACCTCTGCCAGATATCATCTGGCTCCCATGAAGCAAGCATGACTTTTTTTGCCTCCTCTGGCTGTGCGCCATGAATCAAACGTTGATGCTGATATAGAAATGCTGATACTCGATAATTGACGACACAATGAACCCAAACCTTTTGCTTTGCGAAGGTTTCCATTACCTTTATAAACTCTCTTAAGTGAGCAGCATTTGGAGCATCAAACGGAACCGGTATATGTACGTACGTCATCTTTAACGATGTAACGATATTACCTTCCTCAGGAATCGCATTCTCAGAATTAGGCATGGCAAGGTTTATGATGGTCTTATACCCAGCCTTGGCAATATCTTTAAATTGGCGATCTTCTGGCTGACCCGAAGATGCAATTCGGTCGGAGACCTGAATGAAGTTCAGTATATCCTCGATACTCATACTTCACGTTAAGTTGTACAAGATCACCACTAACAAGACAGAGTTATGTAGCATCATGCTTGCGATGCTCAGATAGATAGCTGGTGCCAGTAAGCACAAGACCCAACACTACGATGCCAAACAAAACAATGAAGAATGGATTGCTGGTCATGAAATAGAAAAATAGTAGGCATACGCAGAAAAATATGCGAACCATCAGAGTCGTGGAATATAAAACCTCGAGATGAAGACGAATAATCTGTACAACAACAATGCACAAACCAATCATAAACATGCCCAACGCCTGAAGCATAATTGCAGAATACTCTGTGTTCGATAACAAAAGGTTGGCGGAAAAATTAGGTGCGATTAATAAACCGACACCGCCGGTGCTGAGATAACCTGCGAGGTAGTAAAGGCTTAGTCTTGTCTTATTCATTGCCGCCCCCGATAAGATGAATCTGAGTGACTCATTATAAAACTAGTAAACTGTCAGTTATATAATGAACTTGTATAAGACCGTATAACCACGACGAAAATGCTTTTCATTCTTTATAATGCTACATGTTTCAGCATTTTCGCTACACCTATCGTGATTATATGTGCTACAAATACCCTTCATATATGTTGTTTTTAATGAGTCCAATTGCGGCTATTACAGTCGATAGGATGACGAGTAGGACATAACTCCAATCCAGATGAGAATTCTTTTCAACACTCTCATAAAGAGTATCTCGTGTTGCAGTCGCTAAGTCTTCTTCCTTACGCTCCTCATCTGATAAGCTTAGTTAAGGCAATTACAATTCGTAACATCACAATGCGTGCATCTGGCTGAGTGTTCAGTACACGCTGTAGCTTATCAAGCATGTATTGGATTTAATCGTTGGCAACAAGTAGTCGCATACGTTTCATCCCAACCTCTCATATTATGCCGAGACGGAAATCACGCGCTTCCAATTTATCCGCAATGGCCGTAACCGTATCAGCATTCCCCGCATTAGCGACCACTTCAACGTATTTCATAATATTATTCTTTTCTTATTACAGTTAAGAATTCCTTGCACCCTGGGTTAATAATTTATCCAGATGATTCGCAAAAGATTGCCGATCACTTTGGCTTAGTGCCGGCGGCCCTCCAATATTAATTCCACTCCCACGTAACGTATCCAAAAAATTCCTCGTCTCTAGGCGAGTTTTAATAGTGTCTGCTGAATACAATTCGCCACGAGGGTTGAGAGCATAACCTCCCTTTTTTATCACTTCCGCCGCCAAAGGAATATCACTTGTGATAACAAGATCACCAACGTTAAGTCTTTTAACTATTTCATTATCCGCAACATCAAAACCAGATGGTACTTGAAGCATTGTGATGTTGCGCAACGGCGGTTTGCGCATTGCTTGATTCGCTACAAGCGTCAGCTGCACCCCGGTACGCTTTGCCGCTCTAAACAAAATATCTTTGATCACCCCAGGGCATGCATCTGCATCTACCCAGATTTTCATTTCACGCTACTTCTATTGCAGGAGTTAAGCTTTCTTTACTGTTTGCTGATGACGTACTTGAGTATTTCTACGACTTGGTCTGGTGTTTGCGCCCAAGCCATAGCAGCAGCATCTACTTCTTTTAGTGGATGAATAATATCTTCACCATGCAAGGTGATATAAGGTTTACCCAGCGCTGCGCAATAGCCCGCATCAAATGCTGCATTCCATTGTTTGTATTTATCGCCAAAACGCACCACTGCAACATCGCAGTGCTCAATTAGTGTTTTGGTGCGGATGCCATTCACTTTTGAAGATTTGTGATCACGCCAGAAGCTCTCACTTTCCTTGCCTAGCACATCACCTGCTGCATCACTTGCAGCGTGATCGGTAACTGCTGAAGTAAATGCAATGGGTAGTTGATGCGCTTCAACAACTTTCTTAATTTGTTGACGCCAATCTGTATGGATCTCACCAGATAAATATACTGTCCAATTCATAAATGACTCTTTATTCCTTATTATTGATTCGAAAATAAGGGCTCTGACCCTTCCTTCAAAATAAATTCATATTAGTGAACATGACCATGTGCGATTTCTTCCTCTGTCGCCTCTCTAACGCTAACGATTTCAACAACAAAAGTTAGCGCGACACCAGCGAGTGGATGATTGGCATCAATCGTTACCTCTTCGCCTTCCACTTTCTTTACCACAATCCGCTGTAAGGTGCCGTTGGGGTCCTTAGCTTCAAACGTCATACCCGCTTCAACAACTTCTACTCCCTTAAAAAAAGCTTTATCGATGGTATCAATAAGTTCGGGGACCACTTCACCGTAAGCATCAGCAGCCTCCACCCTAACTTGCACTGAGTCTTTCTCAACCTTACCCACCAATGCTTTTTCTAATCCAGGAATAATATTTCCTGCACCATGTAAATAAGTAAGTGCCTCTGATCCTTCCGAACTATCCAGTACATTTCCATCATCATCAGTTAGCTTATAGTGCATACTGACCACCAAATTATCTCCAATCAACAATGACATAATTTATATCCTTTTTATAAAGATTTAATTTTTTGAAATCTTACACACCGAAATAACTATCTATTAAATAAATATTAAAGATTATCAGAAACAAGTTAATTGTTTTTGACTGTCCAATCTAGCCCGATAGCATTAATTAACTCGGTTTACCAACATGTTGGAGCAAATAAATAGTCAAAGCTGCAAGGTCAAATCCACGGGATTCAATAGATATCGGTAATATGTGATACATCCTTGGCATAAGATAAAATTAATGTTCTGACCAATTCATTAATAAGACTCTGGCTCACAATAATTAGTCAAGAATTTATTGCTAAAATATCAATAAAAACAAAGGGTCAAGGTCTTTTTATAATCTAAATTATAGATAAGCTTGTGATTTTGATAAATCCAAATTTGTAGCTTATGACATATCCATTTTTTAATTAGAAAGCAAAAAAAATAGCAATCCAACGCTGCAATTAGGTGACCGGTACACCTAAGCTATGAATAAACTCTTCGCGGCGTTTTGAGGATAGCAAAATCCACTTCCCGTCCCCATAGTCTGTACGCAAGCGGTTTAGCGACAGTGCTGGAGACGACCATGGCCCCCGCGTTGAACTTATTCGATGAATTTCCTCTATCGAAATTCGCCAACGAAATGGCCCACTTCGAACTTTGAGCTCTTTTGCCTCCACCACATAGTAAGTGCCTAGGTAGACCCAGGATACCAGAACGGCGGTTAGAATCAGTAGTCCAGTCGTAACAACCTTGATGACCGCACCAACATCGTTGGTGAGTATCGGCACTATGGCGGCAATGGATATGGCAGCTGCGCTAAAACCGAGGACGACAAGCCAAGTACCACGTTTTGATGCGAACCGTTGGGACATCTGATCGGTCAATCTAATGTGAAGCTGTGTGTCTCTTTAATGAAGCTTAATGGAACCAGTTTAAAAAAGAGCTTGTGCGAGCATAGAATTAGTCTCGATGTGTGACTCCAACCTTTCATATACACCACCCCGATAATCCTATTTTAATCCAGTCAGTTAACCGCACAACATCATGTAAAATATTACAAGCATCCGCCACTCAACCTCGACACTTTCTGCATGTAGTACCGCAGCTCTCTACGAGTCGACTACGGGCGTCGCCTTCTGCGAGGACACGAAAATTACCGCATCAGAGATGGCGACCACATCATGCTCATCACCAGCGCTGGTAAATAGATAGTCACCTTCGCCTGCGGTGACACCACCGATCCTTATCCTACCCTGAAAGAACCATAAGCTCCTCAGTAACGTGGTGCGTATGACGGGGAAAATGCGATCCTTTAGTCAAACGCACAACTGAGGAACGTCCACCCATTTCGTTACTACGGAAAAGGCTGCGCTCGATGCCAGGATAGTTTGTTGGTTTCCACTCCCAGTCAATAGCTTTCTTCACCAACATCGTCATCTCCTTTGCGAGTCGCGGCTAACAGTGTGCAGCAAACTATCGCGAGACCATTCATGACGCCCAATATGGAGCTCGGCAACTCATTATAAAATTTACTGGAGCCAGTTTTATGAGGAGTTTGTTCGAACGTCGAGGCAGGCGGCGCACGCAAGATGGGCCACCGTAATTCATGCGTGTTTTTTTTCGTGCCTGCATACGTAAATTCTTCTCATGTCACTCAGCTTCACATCAAGCGATGCAGGACAGCTATTTGCTGCTACAAGATCTGCATTGCTGCTATCCTTGGCGGTCAGATGCACCACTTAACGACCAAGCTCAGCTACGGACAAACCGCGTAGCGGGTTGGGTTTCAGTTTTGGCGAAATGTTTCCTTTGTTACATTTGCTTATAACCTAAGCAACCAGCCTATAAAGCTTGTTTTTAGAATCGTTCGTCTTGAGGGGGCTTTCGGATGTCGAGCCGCCGTATCGCTCTGAACCAGAATAAAAACCAGAGGCCTCCAACCCCACAAAGAACCATTAAGAAGATATCAGTACTATTATGTCACGGGTAGATTCTTTTTTTCTCCTTCCCAGTAGCAACCCCCCAGATCCTTATTGAACCGTCTGCGTCTCCGCCCGCTATGATATTTCCACCGTGGCTACCAACAGTAAAAACGTCACGCCCATCTACCGAAAATACAATTGACTCTAGTCGCCCTGTATGGCCCTTGAGGCTGGTGATCATTTTGCTATTTCGGAGATCCCATAACTTCACCACAAATTCTGGAAATCCAGACCCGGCTGCAATTAGCGTGTCATCGGGCGAAAATTTCACTACCGCGACATCCGATGCAAACTCGCTCAAGCGGTGTTTTAATTTATTCGCAGTGACATCCCAGATAGCTATAACATCATCCCGACCACCGGATGCAAGCAACTTGCCATCGTGGGAAAAGGAAACATCAATTACCCCACCCGTATGCGCAACCAACGTGGTATACAATTCGCCCGTAACGAAGTCCCAGATTCTGACATTACCGTCACGACTTCCGGTGGCAAGAAACTGGCTGTCAGGAGAAAAACTGACCGAAGTTACCCAATCTTCTTGTTTGATAGTAGCAATCAACTCCCCCGCTTGGTACTTCCCAGACCTTCGCGGTACCGTCAGCCGTCCCTGCGGAGGCCAAATATGCATTATCAAGTGAAAAATCCAAGGACCAAATGGGATCGGTATGTCCTTTCAGTGTTTGACCAACTTGCTCATTTTCAACATCCCATAATAAGACTAGTCCATCACGGTGGCCGGTTGCAAGGAGATTTCCATCTGGTGAGAATGCAATAGATTCTGCAACAGCATGTATTTCAATATCCCGGTACTTCCATGTACTTAACTCATAAAGTCTAATCAGTCGACGTAAATCTACAATTTGTGGGACAGGCGTCCACACAGCATTTCTGTATCTCATTACGCTCACCGCTAAGGTTGCACCGTCGAATGACATGTCCATCGCCTCTACCTGGACTTCTTGCGAACTGCGGACGTAAAAGACGCTAGCAATACTTGTCAGGATTAGAATTAAGCTAACTACAAAATATGGTTTTTTAATTTTCATAAACCCAAATGGCGCTTGTCTGCTGAGCTCAGCGGTCGGACAGTGTAACCGCTCAAAATTGAGCTTCTAAATTCAGTACTAAAAAACGAAAGATGCTGTTTGACCCAGTCCAACTGCAGCGAATAGTTAAATACAAGCGTGGCATCACTCAATCAATTCTAACTGCTGTGCCACTTACACTTACCATTAGCATCCCACTTTTCTCACCAAGAATTTCGTAGTCAATATCGACTCCGACCACAGCATTGGCACCGAGTTTTGTGGCGGCCGCCTCAATCTCGTCGAAAGCTATTTCTCTAGCTTTTCTCAACTCCTTTTCGTAAGCGCCAGAACGTCCACCAACAATGTCTCGAATGCCGGCGAAGATATCTCTGAATAGGTTTGCGCCCAATATCGCCTCACCAGTCACAACACCGAGGTACCTTGATATTTTACTTCCTTCAATATCGGGGGTAGTTGTAATGATCATTTTTTTATTTTCCTCCCGAGATGTATTTAAAGACAAAGCTTAGCTGTGGACAAACTGCATAGCGGGTTGGGATTCAGATTTGGTGAAATGTTTCCTTTGGCAAATTAGTTTAACCTAAGCAACCAGCTTATAAAGCCTGTTTTTAGAAACGTTCGTCTTGAGCTGGTTTTCATGTTTAGCAATTATCTTACAAGATTTATATGTAGAAAAAATAACTGAGCTGACAAATTTCCATTATTGATCAATCGAGTCTGGCCCCATTGATTTGGTGACATTGTTTTGTTGCTTAATCCATAAATTAACCATAACGAAAATGATGCACAGAGTATCCGCTCAAATCTTTCAGAAATACGTTGAGCAAAAGTTTGGCTACTAACGCAGGGATCTTAACCTCATCCCAAAGAACTCCCAACTCTCCCGCGCGCTTGAACATTGGGATTCGTTCAACCAATTCATACTTATTAAGTATAAAAGTGTTCTCCGGATTATCAGGACGATCTGTAAACTTACCTCCTGTGGCAACAAGTTTAGAATGAACACTCTTTGCAAACTTATTAAAGAAGGCTTTGGTCATTAAATCACAATACAACACATGCTTAGGAAATATATGCTGGATTTCCTTGAGTGTTTTTTCTATAGACTCGGATTCCAAATACATAAAAACGCCCTCAATCACAATAACTGTATGATGGCTTTTCTCTACTTTCTCCAGTTTCTCCGTCAGCGTCTCGTTGGTGAAATCTATTGAAATTCGCCTGAGTGGATTCTTACATTCGTCGATTGGGAGTTTTTTATTCTTGTAACTTATTATCTGCGGCTCATCCAACTCTATCCAATTACCGCCGGCTAATCTATATGGTCGCGTATCAAAGCCTGCACCGATAGTGATGATATTGATGCTATTAAAATTCTTTAATTCGATCGAAACATAATCATCAATAATTCTGCATCTTGTTATATTCGATATGTTGGGCATTTTTTCAGCTCTAAAAGGCTCGTATATATTCCATCCTCTCTCATCCATAAATTGTTCTGCATATATATCATTGCAGACAGACCGATTTCTTTTGTCATCCTTCATTCGAACACCACAACAATAGAAAACAGTATTAGAAATAGGATTCATATTTTATGCACCGGTGTAGAACATCTAATGCCCCGCATCAGCGGCAAACCAAAAAACGTAGCGAGTGGTTTGTCCAACTGCATGCGCTTGTTATTTGTTCTGGCCGGGCGCAAATTTTTCTATTACCTCTGCTTCAGTCATCTCGTTTGTTTTATTAAAAAAAAAAAAAAAAGAAGGTTTTCTATCAATAAAAACTTGTAAGTCGAAATTGAAAC
>CAJHZF010000142.1_pt1 | contig 24736 bp, 20 predicted proteins | sample 9198891 | NCBI WGS metagenome assembly CAJHZF01 (sample SAMEA7708349, study PRJEB35096) | sediment metagenome | biome: marine neritic benthic zone biome [ENVO:01000025]; feature: sediment [ENVO:00002007]; material: shallow marine sediment [ENVO:03000034] sea grass bed [ENVO_01000059] ...
AATTACTAATGCATAAAAGATCTTGTTTAAAGTTTATGGCCTGTGTACTAGCAGCTGTGATGCTTTCTGCTAGCGTAAGTGCAAAAGTGCTCGACCACATCGTGGCTGTTGTAGAAGATGATGTCATTATGAAAAGTGAATTACGCCAACGAGTAGAATTTTTAATGCAGCAGTTTGCAAATAATCGCGATGCGTTACCGTCTCAAGATGTACTCATCGAACAAGTTTTACAGCGTGAGATTATTGCGCTTAGCTAAATTACGCATAGCTTGATCAAGACTTAAGTCATCTATTTGAATGCCTCGGCGTTGTGCCAGCTGAAGTTGTAAGCGCTCTACAATTAAACGCTGTAAAACTTGTTCGATGAGTACATCTTGAGACGGTAACGCATCGCGATTATTTGCAAACTGCTGCATTAAAAATTCTACTCGTTGGCGTAATTCACTTTCCATAATGACATCATCTTCTACAACAGCCACGATGTGGTCGAGCACTTTTGCACTTACGCTAGCAGAAAGCATCACAGCTGCTAGTACACAGGCCATAAACTTTAAACAAGATCTTTTATGCATTAGTAATTTGCTAATATAAATATTCGTCATCTCGATCATCGTAATCACGTATGCTGCGTTCGAGTAATTCTCCAATCGGTGAACCAATCTGGCCAAGTCCCTTCAATACTAGCTGTAGCTGTATGCTGTTATTATAATCCTGATCGGTGTTTCGATTAAAACGGCGCCCTACTACTCGGAATTTCCAGCAGCAAGTATCATATTCGATTCCACCCAGCAGATCTAAGTTGCGTTTTTCTTTAAGGTCGTAGTTCCAGCGCGCAATGGTTCGCCAATTATTATTAATTGGCAATATCATGGATACATCAGATTGTTCTAAGTTGCTACGCGTGTTTGTCGCGAGGTCAACTGGTTGGACGGCCTTATTCCGATATTGATACGACAGATTCAGAATAAAATCATTTTCGCTGCGATACTGGAATAGCACTGAATTCCTGAGAGTCTGATTGTCATGCGTATCCCATAATGCAGAGCCAATGGCCTCCCAGCGATCACTGAGCCCAATTTTAAGGTCTGCTGCCACATCTGAGGAGTCTTCACTCTCAATTAACTCGTCTGGAAGAGTCACTTTACGATCCCTGAAGTAATATATGCGCCCGAGACTAGCTCGTAGTTTCTCTTTACCGCTTTCCAAATCTAACACACGTGTAGTTAAACCTACGCTTAACTGATTGGCATCACCTATGCGATCACTGCCACTAAAGCGATTATCACGCCACAATTGTTCAAATCTAAAATCATATTCTGCGCTATCAAAGCTAGGGAGATCATTTTGATTCCGAAACGGAGTGTATAAATAATATAGTCGCGGTTCTAAGGTTTGTATATGTCCGGTTGTATTGAAGGCTCTTTCAAAAATTAAACCCGCATCTATGTTAGCGCTAGGTAAACTGCGCGTAGGATTATCATCCAGAGCATCATTACGATTAAGGTCATATTCAGTGTGTGTAAGACGTGCGCTAGGACGAATAAAATATCCGGTGCTTTCAAAAGGACGTTCTAGTTCAATCCCAAGATTAAGACGGTCACCATCAATAATGGTGCTATTGTCATTCTCAAAATCTACCCATTCACTTACACTGATGAAATTAAATCCACCAGGAAGATTAAAGTAATTTCCATCAAGCTTAAATTGTGGTAAGCGTTTATAAGGCTCGTCTTCTCTTGGTACACTCTCATCGACGACTTGGAAGCTTTGTGCGCGTGTTAAGAATTGCCAATGTTCTCCTCGGTAAATTAGGTCGCCACGGCGTTCTATATTCTGGGTGCTAGTTAAGCCTAATGAATCACCGAGGTCTTCAAAATAATTATCATCTGAAACCTTATTATAATATATGTCGAGTTCTATTTTTGGGGTGAAATAGTGTGTATCATCTATAGAGATTAAATAACGATCATCATCAAACTCATGATCATCTAAATATTCAACGCCAAGCTGCCCAAAACTTTTTTTGTTTAAGTAACGAAAGGTAGATTTTAACTGCAAACCACGATCACTAAGTAGTCGCGGTGCAATGATGGCATCTCGATTTGGTGCAATATTCCAATACCATGGTGTTTCAAGTTGAAAACCAGATTCGCTGGAGTTGCCAACCTTGGGAGTTAAAAATCCTGTCTTGCGGCGATCATCAATGGGGAATCGTATCCATGGTGTGTAAAAAATCGGCACACCTTTAAACTTTACTAACACATCTTTACCAATTCCGTCACCCGAATCTTTATCTAGTTCAACTTCATCTGCAGATAATTCCCAGGAGTGATCTCCTTCATCGCAGGTGGTATAGGTAGTATTTTCTAAGCGTACAAAATCTGCAGAAGTACGTTCTATACTGCCGGCACTGCCACGTGCATGTAAAGGTTTGTATTGATAAGTAGCGTCGGTTGACTTGGCATAGTCTGTATCAAGATGTAATTCAGCTTCTTGACTCTCTATAACTAACTGGTCGTCTTCGGCACGTACATTGCCGCTGGCATAGGCTTTTTTGTTGTTTTCATCGTAGCGTAGCGAATCCGCATCGGCAGTTTGAGTCCCACGAGTCATTTGCACAGTACCTTCTAAGGTGGCAATTCCGCTCTCGTCGCGCGTGGCACGATCTGCAGTAAACTGTGCCGGGGTATTGGGGTCTAATGCAGTAGATTCTTGGCTAGCTTTTGGAACCGGGCCGTCTTTACACAGGCCATAGGGCTCATCGGCGGCCTGCGTAGAGAGACATATAAGCCCAAAAATGGGCACACATAGCTTACTTAAGGGTTTTTTCAACACGGATTATTAGTAAAGTATATGGCCTGGTTATCGAACAATTTTATTATTTTTTTGATATATATTAGGCGCTTACAGTGTACCAGTTTTAAGGAAATACATTGAAAGAATATACCAATCACAGCAGAGATGAATTTGGCTCGCGGCAGCTGGCGGGCAGCTTGATCGCCATTTTTACCGCTGTGGTGCTCGTAGGGGCGCTATTTTGGACACAACAAGGACCCCAGGCAAAGTTGGAGGAGCTGCCTCCTTTAAAGGTAGTACTGGTTGAGGTTAAGCGGCAAGACCTGGTTCCAAAGGAATCATTAACTGGGCGGTTACAGCCCGTTAAGACCGCACAGTTAAAATTTGAGGTTCAAGGTCGAGTAAAACAACGTTTGGTAGAGCCTGGAATTTATGTTGATGCAGGGCAAGCAATTTTAGTGCTTGATAATGAGGATTTGCAGGATCAATTCACTCAGGCTGAATCTCAATTTCATATCGAACAAGCAGGTATTCAGCGTGATCAACGCATGCTCAAATTAGCTCAGGATAATCTAGCTTTACAACAAGCGGAAGTACGACGATTCGAAAAGCTTAAGGATGATTCTTTGATTTCTGCATCTCAATTGGATGCTGCGCGTCAGCAAATGTTATCAATCGATTCTCAGGTATCAGATCTACAATATAAAGTTACTACTGCAAAAGCCAGATTAGCATTAAAAAAATCTGAACGTGATATAGCAGAACGAAATTTAAAACGTGCTATTTTAACTGCACCTTTTGCAGGATATGTAAATCAAGTCAATGCACAAGTAGGAGATTTTGCTACTGCCACAGAAATTGTGGCAACAATCGTAGATACTAGTTCATTAGATTTACAGCTTGATGTACGGGGAAAAGTAGCAGCTGCTCTTACGCTTGGCCAGGATATTACTGTTCAGGTTGGGTCTCAATCAATCAACGGTAAATTAATTGCGCTTCAACCAGACCCGAATGTATCAACCAATACACATGCACTAAGGATTCGTTTACCAGGTGAAAACATACAGTCAGGCATGTTGGCAAGCGCGAATTTACAACTTATACAGCAGCGCGATGTGATCACTGTACCCGTTTCTTCCGTTGCAACTAATGCAGGTGAAAGCTATGTATATATATTTGAAGATGGGCTATTAAAAAGAATACCTGTAGTAATTAGTCAGCGTGTGGGTAGTGAATATATAATTTCCTCAGGTATTAAATCTGGTGAGCTCATTGTAGCACGTGATGTCTCGGGACTTGCAGATGGACAGCAAGTTTTAGCAGACCTATAAGCCTTTTAAAAAAATGAATTTTGGATCCGTCGATTTCTGCTCCTCGGCAATTGCTCCTAGGGTTTGGCATCCTGCGTCGCTCTACCTCCTACCTCCATGGAGTCGTGCATTGCTCTATTAAGTTACATCCATGTAACGATGCAATACCGGCATACAGTACTTCCTATACATAAGACGCAGCACGGTGTATTAGTGAAACGCAGTTTACAAATAAGTAAATGAACAGCGCGGAAGGTATCGCAACAAAGTGTTGGAACAAAAGGCAAATATTTAGTCATGGGCATTATTGATTTTTCAATTAAAAATCCTTTAATCGTTAATCTATTTTTAGTGCTTGTCATTGTCATGGGTATTATTTCTTGGCGCAGTATGCCGCAAGAAATGTTTCCAGTCGTTGAGATCGATAAAGTGCGTATCAATACGGAATTTGAAGGCGCGCCTCCTGAAGAAGTTGAATCGCAAGTCACTATACCTATAGAAGATGAGCTTGATGCCCTTGCCGATATTGATGTGATTACATCTGAAAGTAACGAAGGCTTATCAAAAATTGTTATTAAGTTGAAACCAGATACAGATGTTGACGAATTTGTTAGAGATCTCCGCTCAACTGTCGATGCCATTACAGACCTGCCTGAAGAATCCGAAAGGCCAGACATCACCCGTCTGAAAACACGCTTTCCGGTAATTAGTTTAAGTGTTTATGGCGACGTATCCATGGGAACCTTGATCCAAACCGCTAAAGATATCAAAAATCGTCTGCAGCAAATTGATGGGGTCGCCAGCGTCAGCATTGCAGGTGAACGTGAATGGGAGTTATGGGTAGAGGTTGACCCTTATGTAATGTCTGCGCGCAATGTTTCTTTAACCACGGTTATATCTGCATTGCGCAATAATCTTAGAGATTTGCCTGGAGGATCACTTAAGGCCTCTGAAGGTGATATTTTGCTACGCGGCAAAGGTGCAGCTCCTAACATTGAAGCAACAGAAAAAATAGTGCTGCGTAACAATCCCAATGGTGGTCAACTTGAGCTAGGTGAAGTAGCCAATGTTTTGTTGCGTTTAGAAGAAACTAAAACGCTGGGTCGTTTTAATAGTAAGCCTTCTGTAAACCTCACCATCACTAAAACAGCTAAAGCCTCAACCATCGAAGTTTCTAAGACTGTTCGTGAACTGGCTGCAAATTTAGAAAAAGAATTACCTGCCGGAATCAAACTAGGCTTATTTGCTGATTTGTCAAAATATGTAAAGACACGCCTGGAAACACTAAAATCTTCAGGAGCAGTGGGATTGTTTCTGGTATTGCTATCACTTTATTTGTTTCTGAATTTTCGCATTGCAGTAATTACAGCATTAGGTATACCGGTTTCTTTTTTGGTGGCCGTGATTATCATTCACTATTTTGGTTATACCATTAACATGGTATCGATGTTCGCATTTTTAATTGCCTTAGGCATGATTGTCGATGATGCAATTATTGTGACTGAAAATGTGTATCGGCACATGGAGAATGGCATGTCGGCAGTACCTGCAGCTAAACGCGGTGCTAGAGAGGTATTTTGGCCAGTGGTGGCCGCCACTTCCACAACTATTGCTGCATTTTTACCTATGTTTGGTGTCACGGGGACGTTAGGTTTGTTTATACAAGTGATCCCAGTAGTTGTTACGGCATCATTATTTGGATCACTACTTGAAGCGTTTATTGTACTCCCTTCGCACTCAGCCGAAATATTGCAGGTCGCGATTCGTAAAAGGCGTAACTGGATAAACTGGCATTATTTACTAGATAAGTATGTCATTACGATTCGATTTGCGCTTCGAAATCGATATTTCATTTCTGCTGCTACTGTAGGAGCATTAAGTGTAGTGCTTGCGTTTGCCTACACAAGATTGCCCTATAACCAATTCGGTGATGTAGAAATTGGCCAGTTTCTTGTAAATGTTGAGGCCCCCAATACCTATAGCATAGAAGACACCACTGGGCTTGCGATTGAAATTGAACAACGCATGGATGATATTTTTAGAGACAATGAGCTCGATACCCTGCTTACTAATGTTGGTGTGACTTTAATTGACTTTAATCGGTTAAAACTTGGGAGCAACTACATTCAGTATGTCGTGGATCTAAATAAACCAAAACCCGATGGTTTTATTGAAAGATTCATTAGTCCTATTGTTAATTTACGTTTTGAGCCCCATGGAAAACGTGAGCGTACTACTGAAGAGATCATAGATGAAATACGTGCAAGTGTTGCGGCCGTGCCAGGAATACAGCGTTTTTCGATCTTACGCCCACAAGGTGGTCCTGCGGGTTCGGATATTGAAGTGGGAATTGAGGGAAAAGACACCGAAAAATTAATTTCAATTTCGGGAGAAGTTGTTACTTTTCTGCGGCGCATTCCAGGTGTTAAAGATGTACGCCAAGACTTAGAGCCAGGCAAACTAGAATATCAATACACCATTAATGCACGCGGACGTGAACTAGGTTTAACCCAGGCACAAATTGCAGATGCAGTACGAACAGGTTATTTGGGTTTGGAAGTCATGCAAGTCAATTGGAAGTCAGAGCGTTATCCTGTTCGTGTCATCTATCCTGATTCTATACGGGAAGATGGAGCAGGATTAAATCGCCTACCAATAGTACTTGACAGCGGAGGTACAGTTTATTTGGGCGAGGTCGCTAATATTGAATTAGGTCGTGGCCTGGGGCCTGTGCAACGGCGAAATTTACAGCGTCTATCTTTAGTTACCGCTGAAGTAGATAAACATATCATTACACCATTGGAAGTCAATGCACTCATAAATCAGAAATTTAAAAACTTAAGTGATAAACATCCAGGTTATTCTTTATTACACTTAGGTGAGAAAAAAGAGTCTCAAGATTCTTTTAACGATATTGGCAATATGTTGATCATTGCATTAGCTATTATCTTTTTTATTCTTGCTGCATTATTTAAATCTCTCCTAGATCCATTCGTAATTATATTTGCTATACCATTTGCAATTGTAGGAGTAATTATTGGACACATGATCTTTGGCTATAATTTGCAGTTTCTATCTATGATTGGTTTTCTTGCGCTTACTGGAATCGTAGTAAATGATTCATTAATCTTAATTGATTTTGCTAAAAAACGACGCGCTGAAGGTGCAAGTTGCTTTGATGCATTAGTAGATGCGGGGCGAGTACGCATACGTCCTATACTACTTACAACGATTACCACCTTTTTGGGTATTTCGCCCTTAATCTTTTTTGCTAGCGGACAAACCGCGTTTTTATCACCCATGGCGATAAGTCTTGGTTTTGGTTTGATGTTTGCAACAGTGCTTATATTAGTGGTTCTGCCTTGTTTTTATATGATCGCAGATGACTTGCGTAATTATATTTTTGCGCAACTTAAAGCAATGCGGAGAAGCACTGCATAAAAATTATAATTTTCATCCACAGCATTTTCGCTCTCTCATTATCTAAAGATTATTTTTTAAAATCTCGTTCTTGAGAACAAGGTATTTTTTGTTTTGACAGTATTTTCCAATAGGAACGGACTTATTGGTACATTCGCAAATAAAAACTCAATGCTGTGGCCAGACAATTAAATGAACATCCACATAAATATTAGAATTAGAAACACTAGCAGAACGTTTTAACGCTTGTTTTGCAGCGATCGGTTGAAACGGCAACCCAAAGCGGACATTCAACGCTTGAATAAGCTATCGGTTGTAGGCTAATTGTATCAATTAACTTAGTCCTGTTCTAAATAAACTTGCGTGTTTAGAATCATGAAATTTTATAAGATGAGTTTGTATTAAAACACTAAGTTATTTGTAAACCTGCTTTTCTCAATCCATTTACAAGTTTTTCTATGAGCTCAGTATGCATGTCCCATTTTTCGAATTCAAAGCGAGACTGTTGTTCAAATTTCGGATAATTTTCAATGAGTTTTTTTGCGGCACTACGCGCGTGTTTTTCTTCTCCCATATCTGCATGAAGTGCGGCCAACATTATATTCGCCCAGAAAAAATCAGGCATATGTATTTTTCTTGCCTCTTGCAAGGCCTCTGGGTACATTTCCCGACGATAATAATTCATTACAAATGGAAGATGATAAAAATCGGGATGAGATGGATTTAATACAATTGCATGTTCCACCAACTCCAAGCCAGTTTCCCATTCTCCGCAGAGTGTCAGACGGGTACCATAAATAGCAATAAGTAATGGGTTGTGCGGATAGAGTTGATAGGTTTTCTCTGCTTCATCTAGACATGCTCTTGTTCCGAACTTAACCATATTTGCGAAAACTAATGCATAGTGTGCTCGAGCATTCTCCGGATCCGTTTTTATTGCTTTTCGCGCAGTTTCAAAGGCAAGATCTCTGATATCTTGATCTCTTGTAACTAAGTTACACGATAACTGATATTCGGTGTTATAGATGATGGCAAGAGCCGCCCAAGCATCCGAGAACGTTGGATCAATTTTTACAGCTTGTTCAAGTGCATCCCGTGCCTTAAGATGATCTTTTGTCGATAATGTAAGGCACCACTGGTAAAAGTGTAAAAATAGTTGATACGCTGTTAAATCATTTTTTGATGTTCGATGTAATTTTTCCAACTCTTTACGTATTATAATTCCATAAGGTTGGGCAATAGTGATTGCAACATGTATAGCAATTTCATCTTGTATCGAAATCATATTGCTTACACTCAACTTTTTTTTATATTCATTCGCCCAAACAATAGTGTGTGTAGTAGTATCATTCAATTCAACATTGATGCGAATGTTTTCATCTTCTATACGAACACTACCGCTGAGCAAATAACGAACATCGATAGCCTCTCGTAACCGTTTAGAATTTATAAATTGATTCTCGTTTAAATTAATTGAAGAACTTGTCACAACGATGAGTTCTTTAAATTTGCATAATTGACTCAGTATTTCCTGAGTGATCCCATCTACAAAATATCCGTAAGCAAGATTTCTACTTAAATTTTTAAAATTTAACACTGCAATACATGGGAACGAAGAGTCTTTTGACAAAATTGTTTGGTCATCAGTGATCTTCTTACTATTTTTTGTGTAATAGATTTGCGGCACATAACTGCCTTTGATGATGTCAATCATGACATCATCATTGAGGCCATCTGTTGAATAATATTGATGCAGCATGCGTCTTAATCGAACTGCATTCACTCTAACAAGAGGGTCTATTTGGGGATCAAAAGACTGGTCTTTGTCAAAGACCTCAGTCGCAATCGTATGTCCCTTTAAATATTGCTGTTTGCCATTTAGAGTTTCCTCTACGACATATTCTAAAAACTGGGCAATTTTTGGTGATCGCTTAAATTCTGCATTTTCCAGAATTTGAACCAACTGAGCTCGGATTTCGCTCTCTTTTGGCTCAAGTAAATCAGTCGTTTGAATTTTAGTTTGCATAATTTACCCCAAGGCAAACTACGCCTTCCTCCCCATCTTGTATTGATAAATTCGTTCTTAATTTACACAAGAAATTCAGCGCGCTAGTTAACACGTTAAATACAGTAAAAAACTTAATTTTTTATTTTTCTTTCGCAACAATTGTTCATACAAAATATATGAATTGTAAAGGAATATGAGCATGATAGATGGTATAGCTAAGCGTGTCGATTTACGAAATAATATGTCTGATAATTCCTTATCGGATGGGCAGAGTTTGGCGATTCATAAGGTGGGAGAGCTTGTCCACCAGGTCGCCGGTTCCAATACAACAGTCCTAATTCAAGGTGAATCTGGCCTATGTAACGAGTTAGTCGCGCGTAGTGTGCATATCTCTTCACCACGTTGTAAACATCATTTTGTCTCCGTACATTCTGCGTCGATCCTAAAAGATTTACTTGAAATTGAACTATTTGGACATAAACAACAGGCCTGTTCTGGCGCGAGCACCGATCATAAAGGCCACTTTGAATTAGCACATCATGGCACACTTTTTTTAGATGATATTGGTGAACTTAATATGCGTATGCAAGCAAAACTGCTACGTGTATTACAAGAAAAAACCATCGTACGAGTTGGCGATACAAAGTCCATTAAGGTTGATGTTCGTATTATCGCTGCAACACAAATCAACCTTGAGGAAATGGTTAACAACGGAGAATTTCAAGAGGATCTATTTTACTGTCTCAATGTCTTTCCTATTGGTATTCCTCCGTTAAGTAGAAATGCAGAAGATTTTTCAGCTTTAGTTCATGCAATTACAGAAAATATAAAAAAAGAACCTCAAAGTGAAACTGCAGTGAAGCTGGAAGCCATGCAAGCATTAACTGAGTACATATGGCCAGGTAACATGCAAGAATTATCCAGCTTACTCGATCTTCTCAGCATTGTGTATCCCAAGAGTGAAATTGAATGATACTTAAAACATTTTAGATTCTGTGGATACCGTTGTGCACGAGCTTTCTTATACAGATATAAATGTTACAACTATGTTGTTAGGAATGAATATCGTTAATGAAACCAAACAACAACTCAAAATTCCACTACGAAGAGCAAATTTGTCGTTTAATCAATGGTTGGTGCTGATAATTCTTCATTTAAAACGTGCAGATACTCCTACAAGAGTCGCTAACTTCATAAATGCGGATGCTGCAGCTATAACACGTCATGTAGATATATTGGTACTTCGTGGACTCATCGAGCGTAAACGTCAAACTAGCGACCGTCGAGTCATCCACTTAAAATTAACTTCGAAGGGAATTCATATCGCTGAAAAAATGTACGCATCCTATGGAGGAGTATTTAAAAACTTTGAAAATCGTCTGACACAAGACGAACTCGTTATGTGGAAAAAAATTGAACGGTGTATTGCCATTCATATGTGTGAAACACTTAAATAAAGTACGATAATAATTATTAGTTAAATATCTGCTTTGGGTCAAAAGCGGTCAGTACAATTGGAAAAAGTTTTAAAGCAAAGGTGCGATTACTAGACTCACGATTGCCATTACATTTATAAGTATGTTCATGGATGGACCTGAGGTATCTTTAAATGGATCGCCCACTGTGTCCCCGACCACAGCAGCTTTATGAACATCGGAGCCTTTTCCTCCAAGATTACCTTTCTCAATATATTTTTTTGCGTTATCCCAGGCACCGCCAGCATTCGCCATCATTAAGGCAAGTAGTACGCAACCTAATAATGCGCCACCCAGCATTCCACCAAGTGTCTCGGCACCAAAACCAAATCCAACGACTACGGGTGCAATTACAGCTAATAAACCCGGAGGCACCATACGTATCAATGCAGCTTTGGTTGCAATATCGATACATCGAATCGTATCAGGCTTTGCCTTGCCCTCAAGTAAACCAGGGATTTCTCTAAACTGCCGGCGAATCTCTTTAATCATGTCGAATGCGGCATCACCCACTGCAGTCATCGTCATGGAGGCAACGATGAACGGAAAAATGCCACCAATAAATAATCCGATTAATACTTTTGGATCACTTAAATCTAGAACAATTGATTCTTTGCCATGGCTAACTTCCGCAAGAAAGGCCGTGATAATCGCAAGTGCAGCTAGAGCAGCTGCGCCAATTGCAAATCCTTTGCCAATAGCAGCGGTAGTATTGCCTACCTCATCAAGTTCATCGGTAATTTTGCGGACGTCTTCTCCAAGTTCTGCCATTTCTGCAATACCGCCTGCGTTATCCGCAACTGGGCCATAGGCATCGATGGCCATGGTAATACCAACGGTTGCAAGCATCCCTACTGCAGCGATACCCACGCCATATAGATTTGCGAATTGATTCGCGAAGAAAATGATTGCTGCAATACTTAATATAGGCACTACTACCGACTGCATACCTGTGGCCAATCCAGCGATCATTACGGTTGCAGGGCCTGTTTCACCTCCTCTGGCAATTTTTCTTACGGGATTGCCACCAGTGTAATACTCAGTGACTAGACCGATAATTATTCCTCCTACAGCACCAGCCAGCACCGAAACCCACACCCCAGTACTTACACCAAGCGTAGTAATCACAAAATAGGCTGCGATGATAAAAATTACCGCTGCTGAAAAAGTACCAATGCGTAATGCTGTTGCTGGCGATCTATTGGATGAAAGTTTTACCAGGAGTATACCCAGAATAGAGCATATGATGCCTGTTGATGCTAAGCCTAAAGGTAAAAACATTAGGGTTTGTTTTTCACCTAATTGTTCAACAACAGCCGGTGCTAAGGTGGCGGCAATTGCGATAGTCGCGATGATAGAACCGCAATAGGATTCAAAAATATCGGAGCCCATGCCCGCAACATCTCCAACATTATCACCGACATTATCGGCAATCACTCCAGGATTGCGTGGGTCGTCTTCAGGAATACCGGCTTCGACTTTGCCCACTAAGTCTGCACCCACATCTGCGCTTTTTGTGAAAATGCCTCCACCCACACGTGAGAAAAGTGCAACGGTGGAAGCTCCCATGCCAAAGCCATGAATAACATTCGCAGTTTCAGGGTTACGACCGAATAATAAATATAGTGTACCAAGACCAAGTAAACCCATTGCTGCAACCGTTAAGCCCATAATCGAGCCACCAAAAAATGCTACATTCAGCGCTGCATCGGCACCTTTTTCATGGGCGGCTACGGTGGTGCGAACATTGGCACGAGTTGCCGTATACATCCCTATGTAACCCGCTGTGGAAGAAGATAGCGCGCCGATAACAAATGCAAAAGCCGTATTTCTGCCTAAATCAGAAATCCAAATTGCGATGGTTACGAGTGCAGCAAATATGAATAAAATTGAATATTCACGACGCATAAAGGCCATGGCACCCGTATGAATTGCATCGGAGATTTCGACGACTTTGCCGGTGCCTGAAGAATAACGTAGTACGAACTGGTAAATAACGAGTGCAGCGATGAGACCCACAACGCCTAAGGCGACTGGCAGGTGATGGATTGTCATAAATGTATCTCCCTAAGAAGTAGCAATTTTGTTATTTTTTCATTATATGGTAGGCGGGGTCTTACTAGATTAACAAGTCTGGTTCTATACGCCATAGCCATACATTTTTGAAACTATATGCTTGCAAATGACACTATGACCTGGATTATATATGGCATATTGTCAATCGTCTGTATTGGACAAGCTAATGCAGAGTAAAATACCAATCAGCTGAAATGCAGTTTAAATACGAGCGCCGCAGTGTATATTTTATGCTATTAATAATCCATCTATTTTAGTGTAGTCTAAATTGGCATCGCGCGATTTTCTTAAAAACCCAAAGCTTGAGATACGCTATTTCAGAGCGCGTGTGTATTTTGCTGCATTATTTGTAGCGTTGAGTGTGTTTATGCTTGGCGCACGTTTATTTTATCTACAGATTACAAGCAATGAGCATTACACAACACTATCTCGAGATAATCGTGTACGTATTGTGCCTACGCCTCCAACACGCGGTCTTATCTATGACCGAAATTTAAAACTTCTTGCAAATAATAAACCTAGTTATCAGATTGAAATTACGCCTGTACAAGTAGACGATATTAAACAAGCTGTATCGAATATCAGTCAATATATTCAGCTAGAAGAACATCATCTGAAAAAATTTTACGATGACGTAAATCGCAAACAGGCATTTGAATCTATTCCATTAAAAATAAATTTGAGTGAAGATGAAGTTGCACGCTTTGCTGTCAACCGCCATCGTTTCCCTGGTGTGGAAATTACTGCGCGTGCTAATCGTTATTATCCACTAGCCGGAGTGAGTTCGCATGCATTAGGCTATGTAGGTCGAATAAATGTAGAAGAAGTACAAAAATTAGATAAACAAAATTATAGCGGCACATCTCATATCGGCAAATTAGGTGTAGAAAAATATTATGAAGATGTCTTGCATGGTGGAGTCGGATATCAGCATATAGAAATTAACGCGCAGGGACGTAAATTACGTGTTTTAGAAACAGTGCCTCCAACACCTGGTTCGGACCTTATTTTAACTTTAGATGCAAGGCTGCAAAAAATTGCCCAAGAAAGTTTAGGTGAACGCAATGGTTCAGTGGTGGCAATGGACCCTCTCACCGGAGAAATATTAGTTTTTGTAAGCACACCCACATTTGATCCCAATCTTTTTGTAAATGGTATTAGTAGTAAGCAGTTTTCATTATTGCGCGATGACCCAGACAGACCGCTATTTAATCGTGCCCTAACAGGTCAATACCCACCAGGATCCACAATTAAACCAATGCTGGCATTAGCAGGCCTGCACTATGGAGTAACATGGGCCGAGAAGACTATGTATGCAGGTCCGTATTTTAAATTACCAGGTCACAAGCGTAAGTATCGCGATTGGAAAAAGGGTGGGCATGGCAAGGTCGATATGTTTAAAGCAATCATTCAATCCTGTGATGTTTATTTCTATACTTTGGCGAACAATCTTGGGATTGATCGAATGTCTGAATTTCTTACCCAATTTAATCTTGGAGCTAAAACGGCATTAGACACATGGGGAGAAGCGAAGGGAATAATGCCTTCTCAAGAATGGAAGCGCAGGGTATATGGACAACCGTGGTATCCAGGTGAAACTGTTATAACAGGTATTGGTCAGGGATATATGTTAACTACGCCGCTGCAGCTTGCGGCTGCTACCAGTGCCTTGGCCATGCGTGGGCAAGGTGTGCGGCCAAGATTTTTACGCGCTATCCGTAAACAGGGTGATGTAGAAGAAATGGCGAATGCTACGGCAATGCAAACAATCGATATTTCTAATGAATACTATTGGGATCAAATAATTTCAGCAATGGTGGATGCAGTGCATAAACCCAATGGCACGGCTTATAGAATTGGCAAAGATGCAAAGTATCAAATTGCTGGAAAAACGGGTACTGCTCAGGTATTTGGTCTTGCTGAAGATGAAGAATATGAAGCAGAAAAAATTGATGAAAAGCTCCGTGATCATGGCTTATTTATTGCATTTGCACCCGTGGATGATCCCAAAATTGCGATTGCGGTTATTGTAGAAAATGGGGGAAGCGGTAGTAGAGCTGCTGCACCAGTGGCTAAAGTTGTTATGGATAACTACTTATTAAGTAAAGAAGAACTATTGGCGGCAAATAAATCATGAGCAGTGCATTTTCTATAAAGAACACTTTGGTGTCTTCACCAATTAAGAGAGAAAATCGTATTTTTAATATCGATCCTGCGTTGATGGGTGCGCTTATTCTTCTTTGTGGTATCGGATTAATTGTACTTTACAGTGCAACAAGTGGTGAAATGGTAGCTTTAACTCGGCAATCTATACGGTTTGGTATCGGATTTGTGACTTTAGTTATTTTGGCTCAAGTTTCAAGCAAACAATTATCTGATTGGTCACCGTGGATGTACTTAGCTGGGTTGGCATTATTACTTGTGGTTATGACAATTGGCTACAGTGGTAAAGGTGCTCAACGTTGGCTAGATCTCGGCATCATTCGATTTCAACCATCAGAGGTAATGAAGATATTTTTACCTATGATGATCGCTTGGTATTTTCGTGATAAACATATGCCACCTTCTTTATGGCAAATCTTAGTTGCATTTATTCTAATTGCTATTCCGGCTGGACTTATTGTGCGTCAACCAGATTTAGGTACTGCGATTTTACTTATATTAACAGGTATTTTTGTGATTTTTTTAGCCGGGATAACATGGCGTTTGCTTGCAGTGTTTGGAGGATTAGCACTTGCATGCATGCCACTATTTTGGTTTTATCTGCATGATTATCAGCGTCAACGAATCCTTACTTTATTAAATCCCGAGAGTGATCCACTTGGAACTGGATATCATATTATTCAATCTAAAATTGCAATTGGTTCCGGTGGTGTTTATGGCAAAGGCTGGCTAAATGGGACTCAATCTCAGCTTGATTTCATACCAGAAAGATCGACTGATTTTATCTTTGCAGTATTTAGTGAAGAATTTGGTTTCTTAGGAGTAGCTTTTTTATTATTTGTTTATGGTTTTATTGTAATGCGTGGTTTGAATATAGCTGCACGCGCGCAAGATACTTATTCTAGGCTGCTTGCTGGAAGCTTGAGTTTGTCATTTTTTGCATATTTTGTGGTTAATATAGGGATGGTGAGCGGCTTGCTTCCGGTAGTGGGAGTTCCTCTACCCTTAATTAGTTATGGAGGAACCTCAGCGGTGACGATCATGGCGGCATTTGGAATCTTGATGTCAATTAATTCTCATCGAAAATTATTATCACCGTAACTTATGCATAGAGTTTTAACCATTTTATTTATTTTAAGTATTTTGATTGCCACAAACATTGTCGCAAGTGGAGGTTATCTGGATCGTACGGAAGTTAAAAACTTTATCGACGAGTTTTCAAAACAGCATGAATATTCTAAATCAACATTAATAAGTTTGTTAGGAAAAGTTAAAAAACAAACAAAAGTTTTAGAAGCTATTCAGCGTCCTGCTGAGAAGGAAAAAAATTGGCAAGAGTATCGAAATATTTTTGTAACACCTAGACGTATTAAAGAAGGTTTGCAATATTGGGTCGAGAATGCACAGATACTTGCTGCAGCTGAGCGGCGTTTTGGTGTACCGCCTGAAATCGTTGTAGCCATTCTTGGAGTCGAAACCTTTTATGGAAGACAAGATGGCAAGTATCCCGTTTTGGATTCACTCGTAACATTGGGATTTGATTATCCACCACGTCAGAAATTTTTTCGTAGTGAGCTCGAACATTTTCTTTTGTTAGCACAAGAAGAGAAATTAGATACTATTAATATTAAAGGTTCTTATGCAGGCGCGATGGGGAAAAGTCAGTTTATTTCAAGCAGCTATAGACAATTCGCCATTGATTTTGATGATAATGGCAAACGTGATTTGTGGGAAAGTAATGAAGATGTCATTGGGAGTGTGGCAAATTATTTCAAGCAGCATGGTTGGCAAGTTGGTCAGCCAATCACAATCCCAGTTATCATAAGCGGAGATCGTTACACCGAATTATTAGATAAAGGGCTAAAACCTGCTATATCAATATCCGAGTTACCCCAATATGGTGTTGAGGTTGATACTAATTCATATTCACAAGAAAAAGTTGCATTACTCGAATTAAAAAATGACAATTCGATAGAATATTGGGCAGGGTTTAATAATTTTTACGTCATCACGCGCTATAACCATAGTCATATGTATGCAATGGCTGTGTATCAATTAAGTCAGCTGATTAAACAAGATATCAAAGATTACGTTGCTCAAAATTAATCTCATTAAATTAGCCCATCAAATTCATGTTTGGGTAATTGTTTTGCTTCTAATTGGGCAAAGTGCATGTTCCCTGCATAAACCTGCAGAAGTCGTGTCGCCGGGTACAAAACCGTCACGTGAACTGCCGCCTGATCCAGTGCCAAGAGTAGAGCCGCGTAGCCGCTATGGGAATCCAAGTTCATATGTAGTATTTGGTAAACGTTATTACACGCTCCCAAGTAGTCATGGTTTTACCGAAAGAGGAATTGCCTCATGGTATGGGAAAAAATTCCACGGTAGGCGAACCTCTAGCGGCGAAACATATAATATGTATGCTATGACAGCAGCCCATACTCGTCTCCCTTTACCTACGTATGCTCAAGTTACAAATCTAAAAAATGGTCGGCAAGTAGTGGTACGAGTAAATGACCGCGGGCCATTTCATCAAAATAGAGTTATTGATTTATCTTATTCGGCAGCTGCCAAACTTGGAATTATTAAAGAGGGAACAGGTCTAGTAGAAGTTCGCGCTTTAGATCCATTGAACTATCAGATTGCGCAAATACCGAAAAAAAAAGTAAAAGAAAATGTTAGCGCTAAGCAAACTGCAGATAAAAAACCACAAGCCCAAGTGATTAGTCATCAACTAGAAGATCCACAGCAGCAAGTGATTGTCTCCTCGGCCGAAGCTCCAAGAGTGTTTGTTCAAGTGGGTGCATTTGGAGACCGTGCCAATGCGAATCAATTATTAAATCAACTCAATAATCTAAATCTTGGTGTTATTACGATTTCATCTGTGATTAAAGATGCAAAAGAACTGCACCGCGTACGTATTGGTCCATTATCTACAGTTCAATCTGCTGATGATACCGTCGCCAAACTTAATGATATGGGCATAATAGAACATCGTGTAGTGATTGAGTAGTCATTACAAATGAAAATTATTGTGAGGTTGTGTTAATGAAAATTAAAACGATTGCTTTAGTTCTGACATTAGTGTTTGTGAGCACAAATGTGAATGCAGAATCGTTGCCAATACCTGCACCCCCCAAATTTGACGCTACAAGTTATATATTGATGGATTTTGGAAGTGGTGCCGTCTTAGCTGAGCACAATTCTAGAGAACGCGTCGATCCAGCAAGCATCACCAAAATTATGACTGCATATGTGCTCTATAAAGCATTGGCTACAAACGACGTTCATTTAGATGACCAGGTATTAATCAGCGAAAAGGCTTGGCGCAGCATTGGATCAAGAATGTTTGTTGAAGTGGGCAATAAAATTCTGCTTGAAGATTTGTTGCTTGGTTTGATTATCCAATCTGGTAATGATGCAAGTATTGCACTTGCAGAGCATGTGGGCGGGACAGAAGAGGCATTTGCAGACATCATGAATGCACAAGCGAAGCACTTAGGTCTTAATGATACACACTTTATAAACGCAACAGGGTTACCAGATCCCGAGCATTATACTACTGCCTATGACATAGCATTATTGTCGCGTGCAATGATTAAAGAATTTCCTGAAGAGTATAAGCGTTATGCGCAAAAAGAATACACATTCAATGGTATTAAACAGTACAACCGCAATCGACTACTATGGCGGGATAGCGCAGTAGATGGAATAAAAACTGGACATACTGAGGCAGCAGGTTACTGCTTAGCCGCATCCGCAGCGCGTAATGATATGCGCTTAATATCCGTGGTGATGGGCACAACTAGCGAAAAGTCACGTTCCGTTAATAGTCAGGCACTGCTCAATTATGGGTTTAGATACTATGAGTCACATAAATTATATAAGGCTGAGGAGATACTCGTTGAGCAACGCATGTGGAAAGGAGAATCAAAATTAATACAGCTTGGTTTGGACGAAGATCTTTATGTGACGATACCGCGTGGCCAATATGATAACTTGAAAGCGTCTATGAACATTGAGTCGGATATTTTGGCACCGATTGATCAAGGTGATCAGGTTGGTATTGTTAAAGTTATGTTTAAAGGTGATGAGTATTTAGAAAAGCCATTGGTTGCTTTACAGGCGAATCCAACAGGGAGCTTGTGGCGTCGCATTGTCGATTTCTTTTTACAATTCTTCTTCTAGTCTTTCACGTTAATTCATGGCACAGATTCAAGCGTTTTTAAATGGAGAGTACATGCCACTTGAGGCATGTCGTATTTCACCGTTAGATCGTGGTTTCATTTTTGGCGATGGTATTTATGAACTACTGCCGATATACAAAAGAAAAGCATTTTATTTGCAACAACATCTGACGCGACTGGAACGCAGCATTGGTGAAATTCGTATTAACAACCCATATTCTAAATCTGAATGGGAAACCATTGTAGAAAACTTGGTCCAACAATCGAGTGGCGAGGACCTCGCAATTTATATCCAAGTAACCAGAGGGATTGCGCCACGAGATCATGTATTTCCTGAGGGTACAAATGCCACTGTTTTTGCGATGGCGAACCCATTAGCGTCTACATCCGAAGATCAATTGCAAAATGGTGTTACGCTTATCACAGCCGAAGATATTCGTTGGCAGCGCTGTGACATAAAAGTAATTAGTCTGTTGGCGAATATATTAGCCAAACAAGATGCTTTGCAGGCATCTGCCGTTGAGGCCATTATGGTACGCGACGGTTATGCCTTAGAAGGTGCCGCAAGTAATCTCTTCGTAGTGCGTGATGGTATTGTATTCACACATCCTAAAGACAATTTAATACTACCTGGTATTACTCGTGATTTTATACTTGAATTATTGGATGAGCTAGGCATAGCGTACAACGAGCAAGCCATTCCAAAAGAATGGCTTTATTCATGTGATGAACTTTGGATCACCAGTTCTACTAAGGAAGTTTTAGCCGCCACTAAAATAGATAATCGAGTTGTTGGTAATGGCATGCCAGGGGAAATGTGGGGGAAAACGTATGCCTTGTATCAACACCATAAAACTCAGACTCACAATTAATATAGATTAACTTGATTTCTATTCAGTATGTCAGACGAATCATTGTTAGAATTTCCATGTGAGTTTCCCATAAAGATTATGGGGAAAAATCATCATGGATTTCATCAAGCTGTAGTCGAGATATTAAAAAAGCATTTGGATGATTTTGAAAATACAAAAATTAGAGAAGTAGAGAGCAAACAAAAAAACTATTGCAGTTTAACCGTGCATGTTAATGCAATCAGCCAACAACATTTGGATAGTATTTATATAGACTTAACTGCCTGTGATTGGGTAATCATGGCGTTATGATGTTAATAGATGTGTGAACTACGAATTCGTTATTTAGGCACACAAGAATATGTTTCGGTCTATAAAAAAATGCGTGAGTTCACCAGCCAGCGGACTGCAACGACTGCAGATGAATTTTGGTGTTTGCAACACCAACCAGTATTTACATTAGGGGCGAATGCTGATGTTCAACATATTCTTTCGGAATCCAAGGTTGCCATCGTACAGTCTGATCGAGGAGGGCAGGTTACTTATCATGGTCCTGGGCAAGTCATTATTTATCTATTAATAGACCTGCGGCGTAAATCCATTGGTATAAAAGAGCTTGTACATCGCATTGAACAATCTGTCGTTGAATTATTGATTAATTATAATATTAAATCTGAAGCGCGGGCCGATGCCCATGGAGTATATATTGGCGATGCTAAAATTGCCTCACTTGGTTTGCGAGTCAGTGGTGGATGTAGTTATCATGGTGTGGCATTAAATGTTGATATGGACTTGACTCCGTTCTCTCAAATTAATCCCTGTGGATTTCCGGGGCTAGCTGTAACTCAATTAAAAGATTATGGGGTTGAATCAAGCTGTCAGCAAATTTATACAGAATTAACGATGCAACTATGTAAACATCTTCAATATAACACTAACGAAATTAAAACTTTTGGCCAGTAAATCACATATTTCAAAGCTTGGTATTAAGCAGCGTGGTATTGATAAGGTTGCACGTATTCCTATTAAAGTCGAAGCAACTAGTCAGCGCATACCTAAACCTAGCTGGATTCGTGTACAAGCACCTCTTACTTCGAAGGTAAAAGAGTTAAAGGTATTGTTACGTCAGCAGAAACTACATACTGTATGTGAGGAGGCATCTTGTCCTAATTTAACCGAGTGTTTTGGTAACGGAACCGCAACCTTTATGATTATGGGAGATGTCTGTACGCGACGCTGTCCTTTTTGTGATGTTGCTCATGGCAGGCCTTTACCTTTAGATGAACAAGAACCTAAGCACTTAGCTGAGACAATAAAACGTTTGGCTCTGTGTTATGTAGTGATTACCTCAGTCGATCGTGATGATTTACGTGATGGTGGTGCTAGTCACTTTATTGATTGTATTTGGCAAATTCGTAAACAATGCACGGATGTAAAAATCGAAATATTAGTACCCGATTTTCGTGGCCGATTAGACAAAGCGCTCAATATCTTATGTAAAAATCCTGCTGATATGTTCAATCACAATTTAGAAACTGTACCTCGTTTATATCCGCATGCTCGTCCTGGTGCTGATTACCAGCATTCATTAAATCTATTACAACAACATAAGCAACGAATCTCTAATGTGCCAACCAAATCGGGTCTAATGCTAGGGTTAGGTGAACACATAGATGAGGTAATACAGGTAATGAAAGACTTACGAGCACGTGATGTGAATATGTTAACACTAGGTCAATATTTACAGCCAAGTCGTCATCATCTGCCGGTACAGCGTTATCTTGATCCACGTGAGTTTGATGAACTGGGTAGGTTAGGGCAGGAACTGGGGTTTGACCATGTCGCCAGTGGTCCATTAGTACGTTCTTCTTATCATGCCGATGTTCAAGCCAAACAAGCACTGAGTTATTCTTAATTGATGGCTCCAGAAACTATAAAAATTATTGTTGATTTGGTGTTACCTCCAGGTGGGCTACTCATATTAATTGCGTTTGGCTTATTGATGTGGCTATTTCGACTTCGTAAATTTGCCGCATTTTGTATATTGCTTGGTACTGTACTGATGTACTTAACAAGCAGCCCATTTATAGCACGCTCATTATTGGATCCACTGCAATATCAATATGAAGCTCTAAGAGAAATTCCAACGGATGCTCAAGCGATCGTGGTGCTGGGTGGAGGACGTCTACCGATTGCACGTGAGTACGACAGTCTGGATACGGTTAACTCAGACTCACTAGAACGCTTACGCTATGCCACAAGACTAGCAAAAATTACTCAGCTTCCTATTTTATTAGTTGGGGGAAGTGTTAATGATGAGCGACAGTCCGAAGCGGCTCTAATGAAACATGTACTAGAGACGGATTTTGGTGTACAGGCAAAATGGTTAGAAGTAAAAAGTAAATCTACTTTTGAAAGTGCAAAATATGCCAAAGAAATACTAGATGAAAACTCGATAACTAAGTTCTTGTTAGTTACACATGCGTATCATATGCCCAGAGCTGTTTGGAGTTTTCAGCATGCCGGTCTTAATCCTACGCCGGCTCCAACAGTTGTCTATAAGCGAAATACTCAAGTTTCAGAGAAAATGGATTATCTTCCACAGCCATCTGCTATGTATCAAACAAAACTCGCATTACGTGAGCGCTTAGCTAAGCTGTGGTATCAGTATTTCGAAAGTTAAATAGAGAATCTATTTAACTTTGGATACATAGTGTTGAGCCTGCTTAAGTTGCTTAAGTGTTCCGATATCAAACCATTTTCCAGTAAAGTATTCAGCACTGACCACTTCATTATCAATGGCTGCACGTAATATGGGTGCTAATGCTAGTTTCTCATGGTTGTAGTTTTTAAATAAATTAGGGTCGTATATACCAATACCGCTAAAGGTCAGGAAATTTTTTCCTGTGTTATAAATCTTTCCATATTCGTATACAAAGTCGCCGCTGGGGTTATGAGGAGGATTATCGACAAGAACTAGATGCGCTAGTTTGTCACGCGATAAATTTGGGAACGATAAAGAGTGTTCACACCAGATATCACCATTGATTACTAAAAATGGTTCGTTACCTAATAATGGTAAGGCATGAATAATTCCACCTGCAGTTTCTAGAGGTTCTTTACCTTCATGGGAGTAGTCGATATGTACGCCATGACGTCGACCATCACCGAACTGTTCTTGAATCATATTCCCTAGATAGGAGAGATTGATCACTATTTCTTCATAACCTGCTGATTTTAATCTATGCAAATGATGTTCTAGCAAAGATTTGCCAGCAATTTTAATCAGAGGTTTTGGGGTTTGGTCTGTAAGTGGTCGTAAACGTTCACCCAAGCCCGCGGCTAAAATCATACATTTCATCATGGCTTATAAAGAAACTTTGGCATGTATGAATTCAGCTAGCGCTTGAGTTTCAGAATATTTGGGCGCGATGGTTTTTATATATTTTAATGTGCGTGGAATGGCCTGTAGATAATTGGGTTTATGGTCACGAAGATTTAAACGTGAAAATATACCTATGGCTTTTAAATGTCGTTGAATTCCCATGAAATCAAACCATTTCAAAAAAGTTTGTTCGTCTACATTTTTAATAATGTTCTTACTAAGCATTCGATTTCGATACGAGAGTGCCCACACCTCTACCTTTGTTGATGGCCATTCAATATAACAGTCACGCAGTAGAGAAACTAAATCATAAGTCACCGGACCGCTAACAGCGTCTTGATAATCTATGATGCCAGGATATTTTTCATCAATTTGCATAAGATTACGTGAGTGATAATCACGATGCACAAACACTTGCGGTTGTGCCAACGCGTTTTCAATGAGGCTGGCAAATACTTGATCTAATAAATTATTTTCAGAATTTGTTAGTTTTATACTGAGATGCTTGCCTAAAAACCAGTCTCGAAATAACTCCATTTCTGTTGATAAAAGCTCTCTATCATAGTTTGGTAGGCCAGTTGTGGGGGTTTGCTGTATAATCGTTAATGCGTCTAACGCTTTTTCATATAAAGTATTTACGTTTTCATTATTCAATACATTAAGTAGTAAAACGTCACCAAAATCGCTTATTAAAAAAAACCCAAAGTCTAAAGAGCTATAGTGAATATGGGGAACAGGCAGACCCTCTGCTTCCAATAGGTGAGTTATATTTACAAATGCTTCATTATTTTCTTTCTCGGGTGGGGCATCTACCGCGAGATATTGATCCTTGTTGGTTATTAATCGAAAGTAGCGTCGAAAACTCGCATCCCCCGAGGCAGATGCTAGCGAATATGTTGTAACTCCCAATGTATCTTTTATCCACTCATTTAGCTGAGTGAGTCGAATATCTGAATTCATTTTTATGCGTTAGTGTTGTTGATGACTACCAGCCACCACCACCTCCACCACCTCCACCGCCCCCAGAGGATCCACCGCCACCAAAGCTACTGCTACCCGAAGATG
>CAJHZF010000165.1_pt1 | contig 24365 bp, 24 predicted proteins | sample 9198891 | NCBI WGS metagenome assembly CAJHZF01 (sample SAMEA7708349, study PRJEB35096) | sediment metagenome | biome: marine neritic benthic zone biome [ENVO:01000025]; feature: sediment [ENVO:00002007]; material: shallow marine sediment [ENVO:03000034] sea grass bed [ENVO_01000059] ...
GAATGCTGCGCCAATGATTATACCTACTGCCATGTCAACAACATTTCCCCTCATTACAAATTCTTTAAAGAATTTGTAATGAGGGGAAATGTTGTTGACATGGCAGTAGGTATAATCATTGGCGCAGCATTCGGATTAATAATTAAATCACTGGTTGCAGATGTTTTAATGCCACCGATAGGTATCCTGCTTGGCGGTGTAGACTTTAGCAATTTATTTATTGTCATCAAAGAAGGTGCAACTTCAGGACCATTTGAAACTCTCGCAGCAGCTAAAGAAGCAGGAGCTGCAGTGTTTGGTTATGGTGCCTTCATACAAGCCATCATAAACTTTTTAATTATCGCTTTTGTTATATTTTTAATTATCAAGGCGATTAACAATATGAAGAAAAAACAAGAAAAGGCGCCTATAGCACCACCGGAAGATGTTGTGTTGTTGCGTGAGATTCGCGACAGTCTTAAAAAGTAAATAAGCACGTTTAAACTATTTTGATACCTAAACAATGATGAAATGTCTGGGTATTTTTTACTCAAAAAGTATCTAGCACACTTGTACCGCGTTGTAGATTTAATAACGTGAAAATCTATTCTTCGGAATATCTGCACCTTGTTTTATATACAGGAAGTACTGTATGCCGGTTTTGCAGGAACAAGACCTGACTTGCTATGCAAGAAGTATTAAATATAAGTTTTGTAGGAACAAAAAACCGGCAAGTGCATTATTTATTATTTTAGAAAAAGTTTTTTTAGATTAAAGATGGCCTAACTCTGCAAGGGACTGCACAGTATCTCCTACAACTAAATGATCTAAAACTTTAATATCCATTAGCGCCAAAGCATCGCGCAAAGTGTGTGTAAGCTCAATATCGGTTTGACTTGGTTGAGCATCTCCTGAGGGATGGTTATGCGCAAGAATGATTGCACGTGCATTATGTTTCAATGCCTGTTTAACCACTTCACGTGGATATACTTCTGCAGTATGCAAAGTACCTACAAACAATTCTTCAAATTGAATCACGCGATTCTTGGTATCCAAAAACAAGCAGGCAAAAATCTCTTTGGTGTAATCACGCATGCGCATTAATAAAAATTGCTTAGCATCACCAGGATTGGTAAGTGGTCCTTCACGCTCTAGAGACTCGCGCAAAAATCTACGTGTCATTTCAAGACACGCTTGTAATTGAACAAATTTGGCCTCACCTAAACCCTTGGCCTGGCAAAATGTAGTTAAATCAGCACGCATTAATTGTCGTAACCCGCCAAACTCATTCAACAGTTCGCGTGCTAAATCGACAGCTGATTTTCCTTTTACCCCCGTGCGCAAAAATATTGCTAATAACTCTGCATCAGACAAGACCTCTGCTCCGTATTCCAATAATCTTTCGCGAGGCTGTTCCGAGATCGGCCAGTCAGATATTGCCATGTAATACCCTAATTTCTTTTATTGCTTCAATAACTCTACCCATGAAAGACCAATGGCTAAATATTGTTGGTAAACCGTGATTGAAATTAAACCACTATCAGACCTTAATTTGATAGACTTAAGGCTATGTCACTAGCCAATAAGAACATTCTGTTGGGTGTAACCGGCGGTATAGCGGCCTATAAGAGCGCTGAGCTCGTACGTGAGTTAATGCAAGTCGGTTCTAGGGTGCGTGTGGTAATGACACGTGCCGCTAAAGAGTTCATCACCCCGCTGACGTTTCAGGCCTTATCAGGCCAACCGGTAGCAAGTGATGAGTTTGACTCTGCTGAAGCCAGGAATGGCATGGACCATATCGCTCTCGCTCGTTGGGCTGATGCAGTTTTAATCGCGCCGGCAAGTGCCAATACGATTGCCAAACTCACTCATGGTGGTGCCGATGATTTACTTAGCACTATTTGCCTGGCAACGAAGGCGCCAATTGCTTTGGCTCCTGCCATGAATCAAGCCATGTGGTCCAATGCCGCCACACAAGATAACTGTGAGTTATTAAAAAAACGTGGTTTGCTGATATTTGGGCCAGCGGCTGGCAAACAAGCCTGTGGAGAAGTAGGTGAAGGGCGAATGTTTGAGTCTCACCAGTTATTGCTATCGCTTACTAATCTGTTTAAGACCGGTGAACTCACAGGTCTTAACGTTTTAGTCACTGCTGGTCCGACGCATGAACCCATTGATCCGGTGCGCTATATAAGCAATCATAGTTCTGGACGTATGGGTTTTGCGATTGCCGAAGCCGCTCGAGATGCAGGCGCCAATGTGCAGTTAATTTCTGGGCCTGTTGTACTGGAAACACCAGAAGGAATTAAGTGCATTAATGTGTCAACTGCACAAGAGATGTTGACTGCGGTTAAACAAGAGATCGATATACAACAAATTTTCATCAGTTGTGCAGCGGTAGCGGATTATCGTCCTGTTACCAAACAACCAGAGAAAATAAAAAAATTACATGCGGATTTATCTCTATCTTTAGCGCGCAATCCAGATATAGTGTCAGAAATCACAAAGCTTAAAAACAAACCTTTTGTAATTGGATTTGCTGCCGAAACGCGAGAGCTTGAAAAATATGCTCTACAAAAATTGGATCATAAGCGTCTAGACATAATCGCTGGCAATAATGTTGCGGACCCTCATCTTGGGTTTAATAGTGAAGAAAATGCGCTAGAAGTGTATTGGGCAGGTGGACATTGCTCACTTGAGCGTGATAAAAAAACTAAAATCGCGCGCAAACTCATTAGCTTGATCGCGGAACGTTATACCAATACTCATAAACGAAGCAATGTCACGATCCTTAAAAACGCCAAAGACAGAAGTAAAAATCCTCGATAGTCGAATCGGCAAAGAAATCCCTCTCCCCACTTATGCTACACCAGGCTCAGCGGGCATGGACTTGCGTGCCTGCATGGAGGCATCTATACAAATAGCGCCAGGGGAAACGGTGTTAATTCCGACTGGCATCTCCATATATATTCAAGACCCTGGGCTCGCGGCAACCATACTGCCTCGTTCTGGTCTAGGCCATAAACATGGAATTGTGTTAGGCAATTTAGTTGGTTTAATCGACTCAGATTATCAAGGGCCTTTAATGGTATCGCTTTGGAATCGAGGCACTAATATATTTGATGTAAATGTTGGCGATCGTATTGCACAATTAGTTATCGTACCGATCGTGCATACTGAATTTGAGATTGTAGAAGAATTTACCGCGAGTGACCGTGGTACAGGTGGTTTTGGCCATACTGGAACAATCTAAAATTTAACACTTAATCAATATGCAAATCGTGCAAAACATTTTTCGTGCCTATGATATTCGTGGTGTGGTTGAAACTGCTCTCACGCCCGAAACTGTAAAGCTAATTGGACAGGCTTTAGGTAGCTTATATCCACAAAGCCAAACCGTAGTAGTTGGCAGAGATGGACGTCTATCCAGTTCTATGTTGGCTGATCATTTAAGTCAAGGTTTGCAAGCCAGTGGACGTGACGTAGTTGATATTGGCGAAGTGCCGACACCCGTATTGTATTACGCCACACACAAACTTGATACAGGTGCAGGTGTCATGGTTACTGGTAGTCATAATCCACCTGAGTACAATGGCCTTAAAATGGTCATGGATGGGAAAACACTATCTGGCGATGCTATTCAAGCCATTTACCAATGTCTTAACGAAGGTCAATTGAAAAATGCTACAGGAAGTTATCGACAAAAATATTTATTGGATAACTATATTGCTCGTATCTGTGAGGATGTAAAACTGCCTCGACCACTGTGCATCGGGGTAGATTGTGGTAACGGCGTCGCTGGACCGACGGCACTAAAATTATTCAACAATCTAGGCTGTGAAGTCACGGCTTTGTACTGTGAGGTCGATGGAAACTTTCCTAATCATCATCCAAATCCTAGTGAACTTAAAAACCTTGAAGCGTTAATTCAATGTGTAAAACAAAATCATTTGGATTTAGGGCTAGCCTTTGATGGAGACGGTGACCGTGTAGGTGTTATAGATGATGAAGGTGCTGTACTGTGGGCTGACCGTCAAATGATGCTTTACTCACGCGATGTGTTATCAAGGAATCCAGGTGCGAAAATAATTTTTGATGTCAAGTCTTCAAGAAATCTTCGTATTGTTATCGAACAAGCGGGTGGCGAGCCTATCATGTGGAAAACTGGGCATTCATTTATTAAGAATAAAATGGCAGAAACCGGTGCCTTGCTTGCCGGCGAAATGAGTGGACATATCTTTTTTAAAGAACGATGGTATGGTTTTGATGATGCACTTTATAGTGCGGCAAGATTATTAGAAATTATTGCTAAACAGAATTCATCGAGCAGTAAATTGTTTGCTGCATTGCCGAATGCAGTAAGCACCCCTGAAATTAATGTGCACCTTAAACAAGATGGTGCGCAACATTCATTCATGCAAAAGTTTTCTAAACAAGCACAGTTCCCAGGGGCAGTGATCACGACTATTGATGGCATACGTGCGGACTATACTCATGGATGGGGTCTGGTACGCGCCTCGAATACTACTCCAGCTTTAGTCATTCGATTTGAGGCAGAAAATGCTGCCATAATTGAAGAAATTAAGGCATCGTTCCGTGAACAAATGCAACAAGTTGATGCCGATCTAGAATTACCCTTTTAATAAAACCGAGGCAAGCAAATATTCAACTTGTCACGTGACCAGAAACACCATTTCGACGTCCAATGGAACATAAAAACGCTGCAAATATTGCTAAGGTCTTAATCGAGGCCCTACCCTATATCCAAAAATTCGCTCGCAAAACCATTGTCATTAAATATGGCGGCAATGCCATGGTCGATGCAGAACTAAAAAGCAGTTTTGCACGTGACATGGTTTTATTGAAACTCGTTGGTATTAATCCAGTTATTGTACATGGGGGTGGACCACAAATTGGGCAACTACTTGAGAAGCTAGGCAAACAAAGTAAGTTTGTAGAAGGCATGCGTGTTACTGACAGTGAAACCATGGATATCGTAGAGATGGTGTTAGGCGGTTTGATAAATAAAGAGATTGTACAACTTATTAATCAACACGGTGGGCGCGCCATTGGTGTTACAGGAAAAGATGGTGGTTTAATTTATGCAAAAAGATTAACTATTACGCGTAATTCTCCAGAACTCGATGCGCCCGAAATTATTGATTTAGGGCACGTAGGCGAGGTCACTGGAATTAACCCTTCATTACTTAATCATTTAAAGGAGGAACAGTTCATTCCGATTATCGCGCCCATAGGTATAGGCGAAGAAGGAGAGACCTTAAATATTAATGCTGATGTAGTTGCTGGAAAGATTGCTTCAGTACTTGAAGCAGAAAAATTGATTCTGTTAACCAACACCGCAGGAGTTAAAAAAGATGGTCAATTACTTACAGGGCTCAAGTACAAAGAAATAGAAGAGCTCATCTCAAGTGGAGTGATTAGTGATGGCATGCTGCCAAAAGTAAATTGCGCTTGGGACGCTATTTCTTCTGGAGTAAAAACCGCTCACATCATAGATGGCCGTGTGCAACATGCAGTACTATTGGAGCTATTCACCGACCAAGGCGTCGGAACTTTATTGCACAGCTAGGTCGGGTCGTTTAAGTTCTAAATAACGATTGATATCGCCTGAGAAACGTTTCTTAATTGAAAGTTTTTCTTCTTCTTTTATAGCAAGAATTTCATTAACATTTGATAACTGCTCTTGGTAATGTGCTCGACTTTTTACTAACCAAGGCGGTGCTTTAGAACCATTTGTTTTAAAACGTTGCTCACTCGCATCAAGATCATTGAGCTTTTTTATAAATTTCTCTTTTCGAATCTTAGTAATTTCAATGGCAGCTTCTACGGTCGCAATTCGCTCATCGCGCACTTGCTCTATATCATCAACAGTTAAATACATTGCAAGCAAAATTTGGTCTCTACGTTCATGTTCTTCCTGTACCATACGTCTTTCTTCTTCTATTTTTAATTTAGTCGCCTCTTCTTCAAGCTCTCCGATCGTTTTAGGTGCTGGAATGCTTTCAATTGTACGTCCGTGTTCATTGAGTATTTCTTGTTGGCGTTGAGATTCGCTAGGAGGCAATCTATCGCTATAGTGAATCGTTCCATCATCATCAACCCAACGGTAAAAGCCGGCATGGACTGAGCTGAAACCAAAACTGGCAGTCGCGATAATTATTAAGTGCTGGATGATTAGTTTTTTTCGTAACATGAGGTTCGCACCAATTACACAGTGGACAATTTTACTCCCAAATGTGACTTACTTAGAGGCCATGATGATAGTTTAATCGCCAAACTTTGTTCACTCGTCAAGTGTCTGGACTAATTAGACAAAAAGCTAACACGCTTGTTCTTTATAACCGCTTAATTTATATGGTTATTTGATTTTATACTTTTCTATATACCGACGCAAATTTGCTAAATGTTCAGTATACAGCTTCATGGTTTCAGCATATTGAATCAGCTCATGCAAATTCGCGACAGCAATAACTTTGATTCCAAACTTTTGCTCTACCGCTGCTACTGCTGAGATGCTCTCTGTTTCCCCTTGTTCTTGACGATCAAAGGCAATTACAACACCCACCGGCTGTCCTCCTCCTTGGCGAATAATACTTACGGCTTCATTAATTGCAGTGCCAGCGGTGATGACATCATCAATAATCAGCACCTTTCCATTTAATGGTGCGCCTACAATTTGCCCTCCATCGCCATAAGCTTTGGCTTCTTTGCGATTAAAGGCATAAGGGACGTTGTGTTTATGTTCACGAGCCAAGGTTATGGCTACAGCAGCAACCAGAGGTATACCTTTGTAAGCGGGTCCAAATAGCACATCGAATTCAATTTCAGCTTCTACAATTGCCTGCGCATAAAATTTACTTAATACTTCCAAGGCATGGCCATCATTGAACAAACCTGCGTTAAAGAAATAAGGACTAACGCGGCCCGACTTGAGGGTAAATTTTCCAAACTGCAACACACCTTTTTCAATGGCAAATTGAATAAACTTCAAACTATTTTTCATGAAGGAATTTTAGCTTCTTTGAATTTTCTTGGTATTCATAGTGTACTAAAAACTAAGTCGCAATGAACTAATATCAATTATCCATGCGTATTATTACTCTTAATGTAAATGGAATACGTGCTGCAGCGCGTAAGGGGTTTTTTGCCTGGCTAAATAAACAAAAAGCAGATGTAGTATGCATACAAGAAACTAAAGCAAAAATACACCAGTTAGAGGATGACTCAATTTATTTCCCAGCAAATTATCATTGTTACTATGTTGATGCGCTAAAAAAAGGTTATAGCGGTGTTGCTGTCTATAGTAAACACAAACCAATTAAAATCATTCGTGGTTATGGTGATGCCGAGTTTGATAATGAAGGTCGCTATTTGGAATTACAATTTAATGATATTGCTGTAATTTCGTTGTATGCACCTTCAGGCTCCTCTAGTGATGAACGTCAACAAGCCAAATTTCGATTTATGTATAGCTTTATGCGACATTTGAAAAATTTAAAACGTCGTCGTAAGGAATACATAATTTGTGGTGATTGGAATATCGCGCACAAAAAAACCGATTTAAAAAACTGGCGCGGTAATCAAAAGAATTCTGGTTTTTTGCCAGAAGAACGCGCCTGGTTAGATACCCTATTTAATGATATAGGGTATCTAGATGTATTTCGCGAGATCAATCAAGAAGAAGAGCAATACACTTGGTGGTCGAATCGCGGACAAGCCTGGGCTAAAAATGTTGGTTGGCGTATTGATTACCATATCGCCACGCCTAAACTAAAACAAAAAATTCAACGTGCCAACATATATAAAAAAGAACGCTTTTCAGATCATGCGCCTCTGACCATTGATTACAATTTAACAATTTGAATTTGCAAACAGAAAAAGTTTCTTGGCTGCAGGCACTGAGTGTCTATAAACAACCAAGGGTAATTGCCATGTTATTCCTTGGTTTTTCTGCTGGTTTACCTTTGTTCCTGGTCTTTGGCACCTTGTCATTCTGGTTAAGAAAAGAAGGAATTGATCGAACAACGATTGGATATATATCCTGGGTGGCAATCCTTTATGGGTTTAAATTTGTATGGGCGCCTCTAGTAGATCGTTTGTCAATTCCATTTTTAACTAGTTGGTTAGGACAACGTCGTAGTTGGATGATGTTAGCACAAATCGCAATAATCATTGGCTTATGGATGATGGCCAATAGTGATCCTATGACAGAACTGACGGCTTTAGTGTTGTTTGCATTACTGGTTGCCTTTTCCTCCGCGACACAAGATATCAGTATCGATGCTTGGCGAATTGAGATAGCGCCCGTTAATCAACAAGGCGCGATGGCGGGAACCTATCAATTGGGCTATCGCCTTGGATTAATTTTATCTGGAGGTGGCGCATTTCTGATTGCAGGGAGTTTCTCATGGGGCACTGCATACACGGCAATGGGATTTGCCATGTTTGTTGGATTAATTACAACTTTACTCATCACAGAGCCTGAACGAAATATTAATCAACAAACTTGGTTACAAGAGGAACGTGTAATCAAATTTCTTGAAGGTTCTTCGCATATTCCTGAGCGCATGCGTTATCTCATTGCTTGGATTATAGGTGCTGTGATTTGTCCATTTACGGATTTCTTTGCGCGTAATGGTGCTGCAGCTGCTTTAATTATTTTGGTTTTCATCGGAATATTTCGAATTAGTGATATCACCATGGGCGTAATGGCAGGGCCATTTTATTTCGATATGGGTTATACCGAGACCCAAATTGGCTATGTTTCCAAAATCTTTGGCGTTGGTGTCACCATATTTGGTGCGCTATTAGGTGGAGTACTCGTCATGCGCTATGGTTTCATGCGCATGCTAATTGTTTCTGCAATCTTAGTGGTAATTACCAATTTGATTTTTGCTTGGTTAGCAACACAAGGCCCAGAAATTATTTTACTCGCACTGGTGATTACCGCAGATAATTTAAGCGCCGGAATTGCAGGCTCTACATTTATTGCCTATTTGTCCAGCCTTACGAATCGTGCTTATACCGCAACACAATATGCCTTATTCAGTTCATTGATGTTGTTACCAGCTAAACTCATCGGCGGATTTTCTGGAAAAATTGTAGACGATGTTGGTTATATAAACTTCTTTATTTATGCAGGCTTACTTGGTATACCCGCTGTGTTACTTGCAATCTACATATGGAGTAAAAGTGAAAAATTATTGGAACGAAAAGAATCAATGAAAGTCAAAATATAAAATAACAAATCCAAAGCAGGAGGATCACAATGAAGTTTAAATTGTTAATAGTTGCAATTGTTACTTTTGCAAGTTTTTCTATACTACCTTCCTTACAAGCTGGTTGGGTTGATAAAGCCAAAGATCTGCTAAAAGACTCAGGTGTTACATCATCAGATTCAAATTTAACCGACTCTGAGATTGCCTCGGGTCTTAAAGAAGCGTTACATGTAGGTTCTGATGTAGTGGTAAATCAACTTGGGACCACAGATGGCTTTAATGCCGATCCAAACATTCATATTCCATTACCCAACAGCTTGAAGAAAGTACAATCCACTTTGGACAAAGTAGGCATGAGCGCTATGTTGGACGATTTAGAAACGCGTTTAAATCGTGCTGCAGAAATTGCTACGCCTAAAGCCAAGGAGTTGTTTTTCAATGCAATCTCAGCAATGACTTTAGATGATGCGCGCAATATATTAGGGGGCCCCGATGATGCCGCGACACGCTATTTTCAATCGAAGATGACGCCTGATTTAGTCGAGGAATTTACACCAATCGTAAATGATAGTTTGGCAGAAGCCGGTGCAATTAAAAGCTATGATAATGCGATTGGGCAGTACAAAAAAATTCCATTAGTCCCCGATGCCAAAGCTGACCTAAGCAGTTATGTAGTCGAAAAAGGCATGGACGGAATCTTTCATTACTTGGCGGTAGAAGAGGCGAAAATTAGACAAGACCCAGTAGCTCGAACAACTGATTTACTAAAAAAAGTTTTTGCTAAATAAGAATTGAAGTTATCAAGAATTTTAAGGAACAATTTCAATAGGTGTACCATCATCCACGGCATCCCAAATTTCTAACATTTCGTGATTCTGTACGGCAATACAGCCTTCAGTCCAATCATCATCATTAAATAATAGTTTAGTTTTCTCAACCCAGTTTGTGGGTTGACCATGAATCATAATTTCGCCACCGGGCGAATCACCTCGTTCACGTGCATCGCGGCGATCACTGATGCTGGGATATGAGACATGTATTGAACGAAAAAATTTACTATTCGGATTGCGCCAATCTAAAGTATATATTCCTTCAGGAGTACGCGAATCTCCCGAACGTCTCTTATGCCCGTCTGGTTGTTTTCCCAACGAGACATGATACGTTTTAATGACATCAATGCCACGATAGAGATAGAGTTTACGCTCGGCCTTTTTTACAACCACAAAATCGGCCTTGCCAATTGAATCAGTTTCAGTCATCGCTAATGTGTTGCCACTAACTAATATCAATATGCACAGCAATAAAAACCTCAAGGCTCGCATATTAGTCTGCAACAGCTTAAATCTAATCACCATAAACACTCCCTTAAGTATGACGATCAAAATTAGAACGTGAGGCAATTTTGCATGCCAACCCGCAAAGTTTAGGGCTGGCTGCGCTTACTTTTAACCCATTTTACGACGGGCTGCCACTGTTCACGGTCTAAGTCGGTAGCTGCAGGCGCCATCTCAAATATTCCTAAACCTCGTTCAGCAGCTCGAATATAATTCTGGCTGTCTCGCAACATAGTCAAAAATGGCACTCGCTGGTGACTGAGGAAATCATCTAGCTCCCAATAAATGTTTGTGTAGTCGCGTGAACGATTGGCTATTAAAGCAAGCTTGGCTTTTTTGTGTTGCACTGGTGCAGATTTTTTAATGTCAGCCATGAAATCAATCGCAGCGCGCATGTCGATCGGAGAAGGTAATACAGGAATCAAAATAGTCTGCGCTTTTCTCACCATTATGCTGAGCGCTCCGCCATGTAGAGCTGCTGGGGCATCAATAATTACATATTCAGAATTACGACTAGGCCGTCTCGCCGACCTTTTATAGGCAGCAATACCCTGTATTGGAGGTCGTGCCGGGGAACGGGCTTCCAGCCAAGACATGCTGCTGCCTTGTGGATCATAATCCATCAATACAACTTTTTTCTTTTGAGTCGCAAGATAGGAGGCCAAATTGGTTGCGATTGTAGTTTTGCCCGAGCCACCTTTTGAATTCATTACCAAGATAGTGCGCATTGATCCTCCCCCATATGTGAAATGTGTAAAGCGAAGTTTCTCTTACCTGCATCGCTCTGCCAAGTGTAAATATTGTTGTGGCTAATTTTTATAGTTAAAATATACCCTGCTTGAATTATCGATTTCATGTGAATTAGTATTCTCAATAGACAATGTCAAACTCGGTTTGCGTGGTGTGTTTTCAGCTTTTACAGATGACGTCAATCTAGTTGTTACCCGGTTACTGTCATACTGTGCTTGAACCGCCAAGCCACGAATTTTGAAATTGTAATTTAAACATTTTTTACGAAGTTAACACCATTTAATTACATAATCGTTCATTATGGCTACAAGAACTCTGCAATGATTGGCGCATGATCTGACGGCCGTTCGTTGCGTCGTGGCTCTTTATCGATTGTGCTGAACCTACAGATTGCCTCCATGGGTCTACTCGCTAGAATCAGATCAATACGCAACCCCATATTACGTCGAAATGCAGCTGCGCGATAATCCCACCAACTAAAACTATTTTCTTCTTGCTCAAATAATCTAAATGTATCGACCAAGCCTAAGTCAAGTATGCCCTGTAAGGCTTTGCGTTCTTTGGTGCTACATAAAATTTTTTCCTTCCAAGATACCGGATCATGCACATCTCGGTCTTCGGGGGCAATATTAAAATCTCCTAGCACTACATAATTTGGGTATTTTGTTAGGTCTTTTTTTATATATGCAGTTACTTTTTTAAGCCAGTCGAGTTTATATGCATACTTTTCGGAACCTACTTCTAAACCATTTACTACATAGAGGTTTAACACTCGCACATCATCAACAGTAACAGCTAAAAGACGCCTCTGCGGGTCATCCAGACCTTTAATGTCTTTGATTGCATTCGTGCTTGCCTGTTTTGATAAAACTGCTACCCCATTATAGGTTTTCTGACCAGAATACTTAACTTGGTAGCCTGCCTGATTAATTTCACTAACTGGAAAGTCTTCATCGATGAGTTTAGTTTCTTGTAGGGCAAGCACATCCACAGGATTGTCTTTTAACCAATCTAGTACTTGCGGTAGGCGAACGCGTAATGAATTGACATTCCATGAAGCAATCTTCATTTGCCAACAAGCTCATGTATAGCGCCGCCTTTGCGCGTGAGTACTACGTGCATATTGAATGGTGGTATAGCCACGCCTTAATAAAATTCTTCATTCGTTATTGTGGAACAATTTGGCTGACTTTTCAGATGGTGTTGTACAATATATGAACTAGCCCAAACGAAACCCATGTAAGCGCTTTTGCATTCGCCATGACGAGAATTTTATGCCTACTAAGAAACCAAATAACAATAGTCCTGCAATTATACCGGCAGCCATAAAAATGTAGTTTGAGAAAGATCTAGCACGGTTAATAATCGCATTGGAGTGATTTGAATTAATATTACTATCGAAGGAGTCTTGGTGTTGGCTCTTTTGCTTTAATGAACTGATCTCCTCTTGCAACAGACGGTTTGACTGTTGCTGCTCTACTAAAGCCTGCTCTAGTTGAATTATCTGGTTTGTCTCAGTATCGTTTTTATTCGCTGCGCTATTTTGAAGTTCTTTAATTTGTTGCTCGAGTTGTTTGTTTTGTTCGCTTACCGTGTAATAAAGTAATTTTGCCGGTGGTTCTTGAACTAAAAACGCGGATTTCACCCAACCTGTTGAACCCTCATCAGTGCGCACTTGGCTAAATGCTCCCTGGCTATTAAACACCACCACAGAATCTCCACTTTCTAAAGTATGGATGATCTCACTTTCAGCGCTAGGAGATGTGTACAAGCGTAAGCGCAATGAGTCAGTTACATATGCAATTTGTTCGGCAAACAGTAACCCGCTTAGACCCCCGATAACGATAACCACTACTGCTGACATACGCTTCTTCATACCGAAGCATTATGCCTTAACTAGAATTCTGAGAAATTAATTTTTATAGGATTACATTTAGCCAAATAATTTAAAAAAAATGCCAACTACTAAAATGATAAATAAAATTGCTAAACTAAATGAAAAAATACGATTGTTGCGAGATAGATGGGCTTCTGCTTTAGCAGACAGTAAAAAAGGCTGATGTTTTTTTGTTTCGGGTTTTTTTAATAAGTGCGTTGATTTAGGTAATGGGTTATTTAATTGCTCTTTTAACGCGAATTTTTGCGCGTCCCCTCTAGCTTGTTCCCACTCTTCCTGATCAACACTTCCATCCTGGTTCGTATCATATTGCGCCAATTTTTTCTTATCACGTTTAAGTTTATATAAAAAATCTCGCACTAAGTGATCGGCCTCCTTTCGATAATCCGTGCCCACAGAGTTAAATTCCCCTATTGCATAAAGTGGCTCGTTAACATTTAGTCGTTGTTCTGAATAACGATATGGCGCTCCCGTTCGAGCTAGAGTTTTGCTCAAGATACTAATTGATAAATGAACTTTGGAAGCATCTACCGGGCTTGCTGATTTAGACCCATACCAAGTTTCCCTAATGCTAGGTGTAACTTCTGCATCTTCAGGGTCGATTACGCATGCGCCGGTGTCATCTTCTAGTAAAAATAAATGATCACTTACGCCATGATCAATACGCCGCCATCTTCGTTTGTCGCGGTGACTACGCTCTTCAATAGAGTAGGCGTACCATGCGCAGGGCAACCCGGTTAAAGGCGCAAAGATTTGCGGGCCATCGAGCCACTTTGCAGTTCCATATAATTCTACATAGCCTTGTGGAGCAGAACGAACTTTCGAGGTGGGCATGTCTTCGATAAGACGTGCACGATGTAACATTCGAATCGAACCAAGCAGAGTAATGACAACACCAATGCATAACACGATGAACAAAAACCAATCGCCATTACTAAAGTATTCAAATCCCTGCATCGAAGAGCTGAACTAGGTAAAACTTATTCTTTTATAGATGCAACGCGCATATGCTATTTCTGCGGCAACTTTATTCGTTATGTGAATAACGCTTTCACATCCACGTCTTTAACTTCAGACTGATCAAACTGCAGTAATTCAAATGGTTTAAATGCAAGCAATCTGGCAACGATTAAATCCGGAAATTGTTCAATACGGACATTGTTGCGATTGACACTTTCATTATAAAACTCACGTCTATCTGCAATCGTATTTTCTAAACCTGAAATTCTTTGTTGCAGATGTTGAAAGGTTTCATTCGCTTTAAGCTCAGGATAATCTTCCGCAACAGCGAATAAATTACCTAGGCCCATACGTAGCATGCCTTCTGCAGCGCCCAGCGCACCCATATCGCCTGATTGTTGTGCATTAGAAACTCTGGTTCTTGCTTCCATTACTTTTTGCAACGTTTCTTGCTCGTAGCCCATGTATTGTTTGCACACTTCAACCAACTTGGGTAACTCATCGTGTCTTTGTTTGAGCAACACCTCGATATTTGACCACGCTTTGCTTACAGCATGTTTCAATGAAACAAGGTTATTAAAAATAACAATAAAGTAACCGGCCAGAATTACGACAATGGCAAGAAAAATAATGGTCCCAATTTCCATGAACAGCTCCTACAAAACATTGGCAAGTGAATTTTCTTTGCTTACTAGTTTGTCTGTAAGTGAATGATTTTACTAGTCATATAGTGACTAAAGCGGTGGTTATTAAGACTAGTCGTCAAAGTTAGACGTCGATATTAGTAGCCGCCAACGCATTTTGTTCAATAAAGTCTCTGCGTGGCTCAACCTGATCCCCCATCAAGGTAGTAAATACCTCGTCGGCAGCTATTGCATCTTCAATGTTCACTTGCATTAAGCGGCGAGAATCAGGATTCATGGTGGTTTCCCAAAGTTGTTCGGGATTCATTTCGCCCAGACCTTTATAGCGCTGAATCGTTAGTCCACGTTTAGCCTCTTGCATGAGCCAATCCATCATCTCAATAAAGTCTTGGGTTTCGTGTTTACGTTCTCCGCGTTGTATAAATGCCCCCTTCTCAAGCAAGCCATCAAGCTGTGTGGCAAAATTGCGTAATAGTTGAAAGTCAACGGATAAGAAAAACTCTTCGTCAAACACATCATCCCTAGCTAAGCCGTGCACCCACTTGACAATTGTAAGTTGTGTCGGATTCGTATCCCAGTCTTCTTTAACTGTAAATTGTGTGCCAACAGTTTGCTGTTGGTTAAGTTGTTTCGCGACATTATTGAACCATTTATTTAAAGCCTTTTGCGTGGCTTCATCTTCTAAAGAATCAAACTCAGGCGCGGGGCTGCGCAGCATCTCTAACAGCACCTCTTGTTCATGTAAGCGACTTAATCTTTGTATGGTAGACATCGCTATGTAATGATTTTTGCTTAGCCCCTCAAGTGCGCTGTCGGATATGGCGGGTGCCTTACTATTTACATGCAACTTGGTCCCCTCTAGCGCTTGTTGTAATAAATGCGCTTTGAGTTCTGTATCATCCTTTACATATTGTTCTTGTTTGCCCTTTTTGATCTTATACAACGGTGGTTGACCAATATAGATGTGCCCACGTTCAATGAGCTCTGACATTTGTCGATAAAAAAACGTTAACAGTAGGGTGCGGATATGAGAGCCATCTACATCGGCGTCTGTCATGATAATAATTCGATGATAACGGAGCTTGTCGGGAGCAAATTCTTCTTTGCCAATGCCACAACCTAATGCCGTGATGAGAGTGCCAACTTCGACAGATGAGAGCATTTTATCAAAGCGTGCCTTTTCCACATTTAGAATCTTTCCTTTCAACGGAAGAATTGCCTGAGTGTGGCGATCGCGGCCTTGTTTGGCAGAACCACCTGCTGAATCTCCCTCTACTAAAAATAATTCACACAGGGCTGGATCTTTCTCTTGGCAATCCGCCAATTTACCTGGTAGGCCCGCCACATCCAAAGCGCCCTTGCGACGCGTCATTTCTCGTGCCTTGCGCGCAGCTTCTCGCGCCCGTGCTGCTTCGACAATTTTTCCTACGATTGCCTTGGCCTCTGCAGGATTCTCCATCAAGAAATCTTGTAAATGTTCTGAGAGGGTAGACTCAACCACTCCTTTCACCTCAGAAGAAACCAACTTGTCCTTCGTCTGCGAAGAAAATTTTGGATCTGGTAGCTTTACAGAAAGTACCGCGGTGAGGCCTTCGCGCACATCATCGCCGGTCATGGTGATCTTATATTTCTTCGTGATGCCCTGCTTTTCCATGTGTTGGTTTAGTGAGCGTGTCAGTGCACCACGCAATCCGGCTAAGTGACTGCCACCATCACGTTGTGGAATGTTATTGGTAAAACAAAAGATATTTTCCTGGTAGGAATCATTCCACTGCAGTGCGACTTCAACACCGGTATTTTGGCGCTCAGTATCGACATAAATTACCGTTTCATGCAGTGGTGTTTTCTTTTTATTAAGATGCTCAACAAATGCTCGAATACCGCCATCATATTGAAATATATCACTTTTTCCGGAGCGCTCGTCTTTCAGCTGTATGCGCACCCCGGAATTTAAAAAGGATAGCTCGCGTAGTCTTTTTGCCAGCACATCATAGTGAAACTCAGTGTCGCTAAAGATTGTTGAACTTGGAGTAAAGCGAATTATGGTTCCGGTCTTATCGGTTTTGGATAACTTTTTTAGCGAGTATTGTGGTTCTCCAAGTTTATATTCTTGTTTATGGCAATGCCCGCCACGATTCACGGTGAGGATCAACTCTGAGGATAAGGCGTTAACCACAGAAACACCCACGCCATGAAGTCCGCCAGACACCTTGTAGGAATTGTCATCAAATTTTCCACCTGCATGTAGAACCGTCATAATGACTTCGGCAGCAGAGCGGTTTTCTTCCTTGTGCATATCCACTGGAATGCCACGACCATTATCGGATACGGTCACCGAGCCATCCGAATGAATTACGATTTGTATCTCCGAACAATGTCCAGCCAGTGCCTCATCGATGGAGTTATCCACGACCTCAAACACCATATGGTGTAAGCCGGTGCCGTCATCGGTATCACCGATATACATCCCTGGACGTTTACGTACGGCCTCCAGGCCTTTTAGAACTTTAATGTTGGTGGAATCGTAAGACATGAAAAACCCGTGAAATAAGAATAACTTGTAATTATAACAGTACTTTAAGCTAAGAGCTTGCACGTTCCTTGTTTCACGTGGAACACTTTGGTTTTATTCCACCCTTGCAGGTCAACTTGCTGGTGCTCGATAGCGCTTAGAAACACCTGACACTTGAGCTTCTGCAAAGCGCTAATCAATGCATGAGCATGCTCGTGATCTAATTCAGCACGAATATCGTCCAGTAAGACAACACATTTTCGATTGCTATGCTGCTGTGCATGGTCAATTTGTGCGAGTAGCAGGCTCGCAACAATTAGCTTCTGTTGTCCCCGTGAAGCGGCTGAGGCAGCATCTTGCTCATTTAGAGTAATTTTAATATCTGCACGATGGGGCCCACAGCGTGTGGTTTTATTTTGAAACTCCTGCAGTCGCGCTTGTTCTAGTGCCTCTGCTAACGATAGCTGACTTGGCCAGCCTCTTAAATACCTCAAGGAAACTTTGCATTCCGGGACCAAACTGTGCGTATATTGCGTGAAAATAAGCCTAACTTCCTCAAAAATCCTTGATCTTGCTGAGTCTACTTTCTCGCCGATCACACTTAACTCCTGTGTCCAGCCTGCTAATTCCTTACTATGCTTTGCGCCATAACGTAAAGTATGGTTGCGTTGGCGTAGGCATTTACTATAGTTACGCCATTCTTGCAAAAACTCATGTTTCACGTGAAACGCAGACCAGTCCAAATAATTTCTTCGAAATTGTGCGCCTCCTTGAATCAGCTGATGACTATCAGGATGCATACATACCACTGGCAGATAACTTGCATGATTCGATATCGACTCAACTTTTTGCTGGTTGCAATGCAAAATTGTTTCGTCAGCCGATTTCTGGATACCGAGGTGGGTGGTGTGCTCGCCTTCAATGATTGTCCCGCTGACAGTAAGTCTCTCGCTGCCTGTGCGTAATAGCGGTGCTAAGCGACGACTTCGGAAAGAACGACCCCGACTTAAGAAGTCAATGGCCTCTAAAATACTGGTTTTACCGACACCATTTTCACCACAAAATAACGTCGCATTCTCTGCTAGGGAAAGCTCTAGATGCTCAATTATTCTGAGATTTTCGGCAAGAAGGGTATGCAGCGCCAACAGAGGGAATGATTCAATTAGCTGTTACAGGCGCATTGGCATAACCACATAGCGACTCTCTTGTTTTCCCGGTGAGACGATCAAGGCACTACTATTGGCATCTTTAATGATGACTTCTACCTCATCTGATTCCAACGCATTCAATACATCCAGTAAGTAAACTACATTAAACCCTACCTCAAGTCTTTCGCCTTGGTAGTTGATTTCAATCTCGTCTTCAGCTTCCTCATGCTCTGGATTGTGTGCTTGTATTACCAGCTTGTCGTCATCTAAGATCAGTCGAATACCTTTATATTTCTCATTTGACAAGATCGAGGCGCGCGTGAGTGCTTGTTTTAATAAAGTCTTATCCATTATTGCGTGATTGCCCTCTTCTGCAGGTAAAACTCGCTGGTACTCTGGAAAACGACCATCGATGAGCTTAGAGGTAAATTGGAGGCTGGGTAGATTGACGCGTATGTGGTTTTTACCCAGTGAGACAGTTACTTGTGTTTCTTCGTGTGTTAACAAGCGCTGCAGCTCTTGTACTCCCTTACGTGGAACTATAATTTGCCTTATTCCATCTATGTCTGATTGATGTTTTATCTGGGATAGCGCTAGGCGGTGCCCATCCGTCGCCACCGTTTTTATCTGCGCTGCATCAACTTCTAATAACAAGCCATTTAAGTAATAGCGCACATCTTGTTGAGCCATCGCGAATGCTGTCTTCTCAATTAGGCTACGAAAATCATCCTCAGAGATCACTATATTTACATCTATCTCTAAATCATCGATGATTGGAAAATCTTCTGCGGGTAAAGTTGCGAGTGTGAAACGGCTGCGTCCTGAACTTACTTTTACCTTTTCGTCACCGGAGCTTAATTGAAGTTGTGCTTGGTCTGGTAATGAGCGGCAAATATCAAGCAACTTTCGAGCTGGAATGGTTGTATCCCCGCTATCGTCAAGTGCAGTATCAAGCGTGGCCACAAGTTCAACTTCCAAGTCAGTTGCTGTAATCGAAAGGCCTTGATCGGTTCCTCGTAATAATAAATTACTTAATGCCGGCATTGTTTGTCGACGTTCAACTGCACCAATGATTTGTTGTAATGGTTTAAGTAAATCTTCGCGGGTTATTGATAACTGCATATTAGTTATATTTAGTTATTGTTATAAGGCAAGCCTCTTGCTGTGGATAACTTAAATAATATATTATTAATCAATGCCTTAATGTAAAAAAACTAAATTAAAACAGGTCTAATTAGGGTTTATCACTTTGTACTATCGGGGAGTAATCAAAAGTCGAAATAATAGTACAAACTATATCACCTTTTATTCACAGTCTATTAACTACTTAAGCTACGCAGCAGATTTACATAGTCATCGTTAATGCGCGTATCACTCTCACGTAAACTAATAATTTTTCTGCACGCATGTAAGACGGTTGTATGGTCACGCCCGCCAAAGGCATCACCAATTTCAGGCAGGCTATGATTAGTCAATTCTTTTGCTAATGACATGGCCATTTGCCGTGGTCGCGTTATGGAGCGACTGCGCCTTGCTGATAATAAGTCAGAAACCCGAATTTTATAATACTCGGCCACAGTCTTTTGAATATTATCGATTGTAACCAGTTTATCTTGTAAGGCCAGCAGGTCATGTAGGGCCTCCTTAGCAAAGTCAAGGGTGATAATTGAACCGGTAAATTGGGCATTGGCAATCACTCTACGTAATGCCCCTTCTAGCTCACGAATATTTGAACGAATGCGTTTACCAATAAAAAAAGCTACTTCACTTGGTAACTCAACATTTAATAATTCGGCCTTACGTTGCAAGATTGCAACGCGTGTTTCTAACTCAGGCGGTTCTATGGATTGTGTCAGTCCCCAACCAAAACGAGATTTTAATCTTTCTTCTAAGCCTTCAACTTCTTTAGGATAACGGTCGCAGGTCAGAATGACCTGTCTTTGGCCTTCAAGTAATGTGTTAAAGGTGTGGAAAAACTCTTCCTGCGAGCGTTCTTTGCCTGCAAAAAACTGAATATCATCAATCAATAAAGCATCTACAGTGCGATAGTAACGCTTAAATTCACTAATCGCATTGTGTTGTAAGGCCTTAACCATATCTGCAACAAAACGTTCAGAATGCAGATACACTATTTTTGCTCTGGGATCATTAGTCAGCATTTGATTGCCAATCGCATGCAATAGGTGCGTTTTACCTAATCCTACGCCACCATAGATGAGCAAGGGGTTGTAGGCCTCGCCGGGGTGATCTGCTACTTGCAAGGCAGCGGCTTTAGGTAGCTGATTGGATTTTCCTTCTACAAAATTATCAAAAATGAAATTCGGATTAAGGTTATGGGTGAATTGCTGGGGTTTTGCTGCCGCAACCCCTATTGAATTTACAGTATCTAATGCCTGAGCTCGCACAAGAGTTTGTTCATTACTACCGATCTCCAATACAACATGATTGTTTTCAGATTTATGATCAGCATAAATTAGCTGGTCAATACGATTTAAAAAATGATTTTGTACCCAATCAAGTACAAAGCGATTTGGTGCCAGCAAGGTTAATTCGCCGTTACGTTCGATTGCGTGTAGTGGACGGATCCAAGTATTGAGTTGTTGTTCAGTTAATTCGAATTCAAGTTGGTGTACACATGAATTCCAAAGAGCACTAGTCATGCGTCAAACTCCAGTATGCTTCTAATGATTATATATGGATGTGGGACCAGTCAGTCTATCCAGTAATGGGATTGTTATCTACTGTTTATTATTCGACAATAGTCGTTGACAAATGTAAGTAGCGCGATTATTTTTGCGCACCTTATTAGATCTTTTCTCTAAGCAATTAAAAATTGGAATAAATTGTGAAACGCACATATCAACCTAGTAACCTAAAACGCGCACGCACTCATGGATTTAGAGCTAGGATGAAAACAAAAAGTGGTCGCGCAATAATCAATGCTCGACGTGCACGAGGCCGCGCGCGCTTATGCCCATAAATTTTTGTCTGTAAGCGACAATTCGTTTACTTATCATGAAAGGCTGCATACAGCACGCCAATTTCAGCGAGTCTTTGATCAGGCGACTAAATCCAGCAACGAAGTTTTTACTATATTGTCTAGAGAAAATACGATTGGTCACCCGCGTTTAGGTATAGTAGTTGCAAAGCGTAATGTGAAGCGTTCGGTTGATCGGAATTTAATAAGAAGGATTATTAGAGAAAGTTTTCGTTTAAATAAAGCACACTTACCTGCAAATGATTTTGTAGTGATTTTAAAACGACCTATTAAAGATGTGCAGCGCGACAAAATTAGTCAACAAATAAAAAATCTTTGGTAGTTATACGCTATATCATGAAGCCGATTCACATAAGTTTTGTTATTAGTGTAATTAAGACTTATCAATTCATCGTAAGCCCATGGCTGGGTAATCACTGCCGTTTTCATCCTACTTGTTCTGCTTATGCCATCGAAGCTGTACAACAGCATGGAATATTCTATGGTGGTTGGTTGGCGATCAAACGCCTCGCTCGTTGTCATCCATGGCATGAAGGCGGTGTAGATTCGGTGCCGGAAGGGAAACGCCATGGATAACCAAAGATTTTTTTTATATATAGCACTTGCATTTGTGTTGTATATGATTTGGTTGACTTGGCAAAAAGAACATGCGCCGCCGCCAATAGCAGAACAGACCCATGAACAAACCGAAAGTGTAAACAATGACACGATTACAAAATCTGAAGATCTTCCGGACATTACGGAGTCTGTAACCATCAGTCAAACCGATACCGAAATAACACAGCCAAAAAAAGCATTAGCTAAAAGCCAACAAGTTAATGTTAGAACAGATGTTTTGAATGTCGTTATCGATACGCGTGGTGGCGATATTCGTCAACTTGATTTACCGACGTATCCTGTATCTTTAGAAAAACAAGACCAACCATTTCGTCTGCTACATAGCGAGAGCCGCATCTATATTGCGCAGTCTGGGCTGCGGCATGAAAAAATTAATGATAAACAAGTTGCTAGCTCTTTAGCGCCTACACATCATGATATCTATTCAGCAGATGATACTGATTATGAACTAAGAGATGGAGAAGATAGTCTAGAAGTAAAACTCACTTGGGCTGGTGATAATGATATTCGTGTAGAAAAAATATTTACTTTTCATCGCAATTCATTTGTATTTGATGTAACACACCGAGTAATTAACCAAGGCCCATTGACGTGGATTGGTCGACAATATCAGCAATTAAGACACAGCCCAATTCCAGAAAATCGTAGTTGGTTACGCTTGCCGACATATACCGGTACAGCTTATTACGATGGCGCTTATCATAAACATTCCTTTGATGATGTCGAAGAGAAACCAATAAGTATGAATGTAAAAGGTGGCTGGGTGGCCATGTTACAACATTATTTTGTATCAGCTTGGGTGCCGGACGCTGAGGAAGAAAATCGTTTTTACAGTAAGCAAGTTAAGGTAGCCGGCGAGCAACAATTGTTAATCGGCATGTTGTCACCAGCGAAAACCATACCCGCCAACAGCAGTGCAGAGTTTAGTAGACGTTTATATTCCGGTCCCAAGCTTCAACACGAAATGGAGCAAGTGGCAAAAGGATTAGATCTCAGCGTCGATTACGGTATGTTTTCGGTGTTATCAAAACCTTTGTTCTGGTTGCTTGAGTGGTTTCATAAACTCGTAGGTAACTGGGGGTTTGCGATTATTCTTGTCACAGTGGTGGTCAAGCTTTTGTTCTATAAATTGTCTGAAGCTAGTTATAAATCGATGGCTCGCATGCGCAAGATACAACCTAGATTTCAAGCGCTACGCGAACGCTATGCAGACGATAAACAAAAATTAAATCAAGCAGTCATGGAAATGTACCGCAAAGAAAAGATAAACCCGCTGGGCGGGTGTCTACCGATCCTAGTACAAATGCCTGTGTTTTTAGCTTTATATTGGGTATTGGTAGAAAGCGTTGAATTACGGCAGGCACCATTCATGTTGTGGATTAATGATTTATCTATTAGAGACCCAATTTTTGTGCTTCCATTATTAATGGGCATCAGTATGTACATACAATTTAAGCTAAACCCAACTCCCCCGGATCCTATGCAAGCCAAAGTGTTTGCCATGATGCCAATCATGATGACTGCATTTATGGCATTTTTCCCAGCAGGTTTAGTGTTGTATTGGTTGATGAATAATGTTTTGTCGATCGCTCAACAATACGTCATCACAAAGCGAATCGAAAACGCTGCCTACTAAAGACCACGCTCAATTAACCTAAGGGCGCATATATTGCCCAACGTATACCAACAACAAGGCGAACCTATCTGTGCGATGGCTACACCGCCGGGTCGTGGCGCATTAGCGATAGTGCGTCTATCGGGGCACGAGGTCTTAGGTATTGCCAATAAAGTCACACATAAATCTTTGCAATCACGCCATGCAACGTATACAAATTTTTATGATAGTAATAATGAGCTGATTGATCAGGGCATAGCAATTTATTTTCAAACACCGGCATCATTTACAGGTGAAGATGTGGTCGAGTTTCACTGTCACGGCAACCCCATCGTGTCTGAGTTATTGCTTAACACCCTTTGTGAGCATGGCTCACGTCTGGCTACACCAGGGGAATTTAGTCTACGCGCATTTATGAATAACAAAATTGATTTAGCACAAGCCGAAGCCATTGCTGATCTCATTTGCAGCACGACTGAACAAGCTGTGCGCACCGCAACCCGATCGTTACAAGGTGCATTTTCAACACGTGTTCAAGACGTTTTAACAAAACTTATTCTAATTCGTACCAACGTTGAAGCGCATCTTGATTTTCCTGACGAAGAGATTGACGTAAAACATACGGAACAAATTCAAACAAAGCTCGTAGATCTCGAAACGGAAATAACGGA
>CAJHZF010000234.1_pt1 | contig 24032 bp, 20 predicted proteins | sample 9198891 | NCBI WGS metagenome assembly CAJHZF01 (sample SAMEA7708349, study PRJEB35096) | sediment metagenome | biome: marine neritic benthic zone biome [ENVO:01000025]; feature: sediment [ENVO:00002007]; material: shallow marine sediment [ENVO:03000034] sea grass bed [ENVO_01000059] ...
AATGCCCTATTGCCTTGTGACCTAAAATATTTATTCCGCTAGTTGATGCCATTAACGTACATGCCGAGATAACTGTAATCCCTAGAATTAATATGATTAATCCCATTGATAATATGATGTTTACAAGTTGCATGTATTTGCTCCTTGTTCGTTGCTTTGCGTAAACCGTTAAGCTAGGTGGGGTTGATTACGCTTTGTTACTAATCAAATCAAATAGCTATAACTAGTAATACCATAAAGTGTGGTGAATGGTACATAACTCACTGATTTTAGGCAAGAGAACACCGCTAGAATAATTTCTTAAATCAACTAAATGGGTTTTTCAACACCAAAATACTGAACATACCAGTCAACAAACATTTTGATCCCTACTTCTATACTTGTATTTGGCTTATAGCCTACATCAGAAATCAGATCCTCAATATCCGCGTAGGTATCTGGTACATCACCCGCTTGCAGAGGCAATAAGTTTTGCTGCGCATTTATACCAAGGCAATCTTCTAAGACTTGAATGTAGTATTTGAGTTCGATTGGTTTGTTATTACCAATATTATAAAGTCGATACGGCGCAAAACTTGTTGCACTATCTGGGTTTTCGCCAGTCCAATCTGAGTTCGGCTCGGGTAACGTATCTAATGTACGAACTACACCTTCAACGATATCGTCGATATAAGTAAAGTCTCTACGATGATTTCCATAATTAAATACATCGATTGGCTTTTTAGCTAAAATATTTTTTGTAAACAAAAATAAAGCCATGTCCGGTCGGCCCCATGGACCATAAACCGTAAAAAAACGCAGACCAGTTGTAGGTAACTCGTACAAATTACTATAAGTGTGCGCCATCAATTCATTGGCTTTTTTTGTTGCTGCATACAAACTCATTGGATGGTCAACATTGTCATGTACAGAAAATGGCATTTTTGTATTTGCGCCATAAACCGAACTGCTTGATGCATACACTAAATGCTCAACATTATTATGTCTGCAAGCCTCAAGAATATTTATGAAGCCAACAAGATTTGTATCAACATAGGAGAATGGGTTTTCAATTGAATATCGTACACCGGCCTGTGCTGCAAGATTAATGACACGTTCAGGTTTGAATTTCGAAATCACCTTTAAAATTGCATCTTTATCTTCGAGATTTATACGGGCTTCAGTGAAAGTATCGAAAGCCTTTGTTCTTTCAAGTCGACTAAGTTTCAGGTTGATATCGTAATAATCATTTAAATTATCAATTCCTAAAACGTCGTCACCACGGCTCAAAAGATAAAGTGAAACCGCAGACCCAATGAATCCTGCTGATCCGGTAACTACTACTTTCATATTAAGAGAATTCTATTTTTTTATCACATTAATGAATGTTTAAAGTCTTCCATCAACTTCGCATTTAGGTAGCACATTTTTTACATCATAAAGAACATGATTTTTTTTACCAAGTGCATGCAATTCATCCATGCCCATTTCTTTGAATTGATTGTGATTTACTGCGAGTATGATTGCATCGTATTTATTTGCAGGAAATTTTCTTAAGAAAGGAACCTTATACTCATGTTCAGCTTCATTGGTATCAATCCAGGGGTCATAGATATCGATCTGTGCATGATAGCTGTCGAATTCTCGTGCAATGTCAATTACACGCGTATTCCGAATGTCTGGGCAATTTTCTTTAAATGTAAATCCCAGAATGAGAATTTCGGCATCCACGACATGAATCTTTTTTTTCGTCATTAATTTAATCACGCTCTCTGCAACATATGGCCCCATACCATCATTGATGCGACGCCCTGATGTTATAATTTCAGGGTTATACCCAATCTCTTGCGCCTTGTGTGTGAGGTAGTAGGGATCTACACCAATGCAGTGTCCGCCAACTAAACCAGGGCGAAATGGAAGGAAGTTCCATTTGGTGCCTGCGGCTTCCAACACTTCCAATGTGTCAATATCCATGCAATTGAAAATCAGGGACAATTCATTAATCAATGCGATGTTGACATCACGCTGAATATTTTCAATGACTTTCGCTGCTTCTGCGACTTTTATAGAACTTGCTTTGTGTGTGCCGGCACTGATGATATTTCGATACAGCTGGTCTACAAAATCTGCGACTTCGGGGGTTGAGCCTGAGGTAACTTTTTTTATATTAGTCAATCGGTGTTCTTTGTCTCCAGGATTAATACGTTCTGGGCTGTAGCCAGCAAAGAATTCACTGTTAAATTTTAACTTAGAAACGGACTCTAAAATTGGTACACAAATTTCTTCGGTGACACCAGGATATACCGTGGATTCATATATTACGATATTCCCTATGCTCAGCACGCTTCCAACAGTTTTAGATGCCTGTTTTATAGCTGATAAATCTGGGACTTTTTGTTTGTCTATCGGTGTAGGTACAGTAACGATATATACTGTGCATTCTTTTAGATCATCGACATTGTTAGTAAATGTTAAATTTGACGAATTGGAAAGTTCCTTGTTTGTGACTTCTAATGTGCGGTCAATTCCTTTATTTAATTCTTCAAGTCGATTGGTATTAATATCAAATCCGAATGTTGGTAGAATTTTTCCAAATTCAATAGCCAGAGGTAGGCCTACATACCCCAAGCCAATTATACCGATCTGTATATTTTGAATATCCACTACAGAATTAATTTTCTTTCTACTAAGGAATTAAGTATTAAATAGGCGTATTTGAAAGTACTCTATTACATCTAAAGCATGAAAATAATTAAATTACGATTAAAACGATTTTAAATTGGATAAAATGCAGATTAAGTCTCATTAATTATAAGTAGTTTGAAACTATCGACACAAATAAGCTTTATAGTAATACTTCTTGAGCAACTGGGTGGCCTAAAAAATTAATAGGGCTGGCAGATAGACAATATGCGCCTGAGTTCATTATTGCAATATAATCACCAACATTACATTCGCTTAATTCAACGTCATCAGCGAGTATATCTAAAGGAGTGCAGAGCTTTCCGGTAACTGTAACTTTTTCTATTTTGTGTGATGTGAGTTTATTAGCTACATAGACAGGAAAATTTTTTCTAACTTTTTGGCCTAAGTTACCGCTTGCAGCAAGATGGTGATGCATTCCGCCATCTGTAATTACATATGTTTTTCCTCGAGAAACTTTTTTGTTAACGACTTTGCAAACATAGATGCCACATTCACCCACAATATAGCGGCCAAGCTCAAGTACGGGATGTAGCTTATCCGAGAATTTTCCATAATCTACTGCAGATAACAAAGTATTTAAGTTTTCCGCGACACAGTTTATGTCCAAAGGGCGATGGTTTTTGAAATAGGGGATACCAAAGCCACCTCCTATGTTAATAATTTTAACTGGATTATTGCAATGGTTGGCTAATTCTTTAAGCAGTTTAAAGGTCTGATTTTGTGCATCATTAATCGCATTAGCATCTAGAATTTGTGATCCAGTATAAATATGAAAACCTTCTAATAACAGATTATATTGATCGACCCATCGAATTATATCTGGTACGCATTCTTCATCAATGCCAAATGGACTAGATCCACTAGCCATTTTCATGCCTGCACGTTGTTGTATAAACTTGGGATTTACGCGAATCAGTATTTTTGGAATTACATTTAAATCTAATCCTAGTTTAATTATTTTCTCTATCTCTAATTTAGATTCAGCACTAATTATAACGTCGGATTTTATTGCTTCTTGTAATTCATAACTATTCTTACCAGGACCTGTGTAACAAATATTTTTACCCGGCATCCCAGCGTCTATAGCGAGAATCAATTCTTGAATGGAAGATACATCAAATCCGTCAATGTTCTGATGGATATAAGATACAAGATCTCTAAATGGATTTGCTTTAATCGAATAATAAATCTTAAATTCTGGAGACAGCAAATTACGTAGAATATTTATTTTTTTCTCAATAACATTTTTAGAATAAATGTACAATGGTGTTGTGTATCCAAGGTGAAAAATATCGTTAAGCTCCATATTACCAAATAATAAAGAATTATCATTTTGATCAAAGTAACCTAATGGATCAAAGTGTTCCAAGTTATAGCTCAATATTTATTGTTTGATGGATAGAAATAATAAATGCTTATTAAATTTCTTGTTTTATGTTTGTCTAATCGAATTAGATATTTCAAATAATGGTGCAGTCAATCAAACACAGGTATGACTATAGTTAGACTTCTAAACATGAAATATTAATAAAGTGTCTTTATAGACGTTCTGAAAAAATATATTCATTATTTTATCAATTCTAAATTTGTGACGCAGTTAAAAAAAATTAAATAATTACTAAAATTGTGAGACAAAATTCCTTTATTTATGTGGTGAATAGAATTTTAATAGATATCATCTCATTAACTATTAAACCCGCAGATCTATTTTTCGCTAAAACTATGCACTGAGTTGAATACTTATTTTTGGGTAAGCGGTACGATCTAATGCAAGAAAATTCTTTATGACAACGAATTAACATATAGCAATTCAGCCCCAAGTTTGGGAATTACATAGTTTGTGAGGCAATGATTGTAGCGACATTTCTATGTATAAATAATCTATTTTTACATCATTTATGGAAATTTTAAAAAGCATGGAAGCACAAAATATCCCTAAAATTACATTTACAGAACTGGTATCGACAAGCACTAGAAAATTAAAAGGTGTTTCTCGCCCAAGAGTATTAATTGCGTTACCAGTATTTAATGAAGAGACGATTCTGAGAAAAAATTTCCAGATTATTCATGAATTCATGGAAACACTGAATGATCAATATAATTGGAGAATACTAATAATAAATGATGGGAGTAAAGATGGTACTAGAGATGCTGCAGATGAAATAAAAATAAAATACCCAAATGTATGTGTTTATCATTTTTTTAAAAACTTTGGTCTAGGGCAGGCACATCGTTTTGCAATTGATAATGCGAATGCAGATGACGACTATATAGTTTTTCTTGATATTGACCTAAGTTATTCTGTGGATCATGTAAAAAAATTATTAGATGAAATAACTACCTCAAAAGCCAAGCTGGTGTTGGCATCACCATATATGAAAAATGGTCAGATTACGAATATATTAGCTTTAAGAAAAGTCTTAAGTCTAGTAGCAAATAAGTTTTTATCGTTTGTAAGTCAAGGTCGTTTATCTACACTGACATGTATGGTGCGTGCATATGATATCAAGTTTTTTAAGTCGATATCATTTCGAAATGGAGGGATGGATTTCATGCCAGAGGCAATTTATAAGACAATGGTTTTGCGCGGCATGATTACCCAAATACCAGCTCATCTAAATTGGGCCTCATGTATTGAAAATAAAGAATCAAGAAAATCTAGCATGATTGTGCCTAGGCAAATTAAGGCAGCATTTGTTTCTGGATTTATCTTTAGACCGTTTATGTTTTTTATTGTGCCCGGGTTATTCATGATGCTGTGCGCGTTATATTCAGCATACTGGATGTTTTACCATTATTTTCAAGCATATGTTCAAGTTAAGGGAATCAGCCAAAATTTAATTTATGAATCATTGGCTTTGTCTTATTCTAATAGCCCACACACATTTATTGTTTGTTTTATTTCATTTGTGCTATCTTTTCAATTCCTAAGTCTAGGAATTTTATCTCTGCAAAATAAAAAATACTTTGAAGAATTATTTACTCTTGGTAACACTATTAATAAGAAAGTTCTATAGTAGCTAGCAACCTATTTATACAGTTCATAAATGTGAGGGCATAGCAAGTTAGTTCCGTAATCTATAATTACAGGCGCTAAAAGTTTTATGCAGGTGAGGCGAGTTTTTTGCCTAATAACATCTTCTATCTATATGCTTTGATATAGAGAAACAGTGGTTGTGCCGGCAATATCGGTGTAAAAAAAGCCTATTTGGCCTTTTTGATAACATTAATCAACTTCTCGGTCTCTATATCTTTAAATGAAATTTAGATAAATACGAGCGCGAGTACTACACCGCATCCTGCTGGGAGTAATTTTACTACTGGATTTATATCAATTTAAATGTCGGTGGTCATACGCATAAAGATTTAACTATAAATTCTATAATAAATTGCCGTATTCATTGCGTGACAAAGTCACTATTATGCGGTAAATATGCTAGCAATTAGCTTATTTCATAAAATAATGTGAATTAATTTCATATCAAAGTACCATTCAGTGTTTTACATCATTTTGACTCAGAAGTGTGGATAAGAAGCTACTAGAATTCTTTCGTCAAGAGATTGATTCCATCGATCGACAGCTTATGCAGTTAATTAGCGATCGTGCTGAGCTAGCTAAAAAAGTAGCTTGTATAAAAGCGCAAGGGCAAGAAGAGGTTAATTTTTACAGACCTGATCGTGAGGCAAATATTCTAAAGCGTGTACTTGAGCATAATAAGGGCCCACTAAGTAATGAAGAAATGGCGCGACTTGTTCGAGAAATCATGTCTGCATGTTTAGCGTTGGAGCAACGCTTACAAGTAGCATTTCTTGGTCCTTCCGGTACATTTACAGAAGAGGCAGCATACAAACATTTTGGGCATTCGATCAGTACACTTTCAGCAAATTCTATAGATGATGTGTTCCGTGAGGTAGAGTCGGATAATGCTGACTATGGAGTAGTACCAATTGAAAATTCAACACAGGGAATCGTAAATAGCACTCTTGATATGTTTCTAGAATCGACACTAAAAATTGTTGGTGAAGTAGAGTTACGTGTCCATCAACAATTGTTAAGTAATGTTAAAAAGCTGAGTGAAATAAAAGTGTTATATTCTCATCAGCAGTCTTTGGCGCAATGTAAGAAATGGTTGGAAGCTAATCTTCCTGGTGTAAAGCGTGTACCAGTCAGTAGTAATGCGGATGCAGCGCAACGTGCGTTTAATGAAGAATATGCTGCTGCAATTGCTAGTGAAACTGCAGCACAGGAATACAAACTCGCAGTGCACAAAAAAAATATTGAGGACTCTCCTGAGAATACAACACGCTTTCTTATAATTGGTAAGCAAGATGTTCAACAGACAGGAGATGATAAAACTACATTGCTAATTACAGCACCTAATAAGCCGGGTGCACTTTATGGTTTATTGCAACCACTCGCTAAAAATAATGTGAGTATGACGCGTATTGAATCAAGGCCATCACACTGTGTTAACTGGGAATATGTATTTTTCCTGGATTTAGCAGGTCATATAGAGAATGAGGCTGTCAAAAAATCCGTTGGCGAGTTGAAGGCTGAGGCAGACTTACTCAAAGTGCTAGGCTCCTATCCAAGGGCAGCGCTATAAAAACGCAACTATAAATTTTCATGTTTAATAAGGTATATCTTGTCGGTGTCGGCCTGATTAATGGTTCTCTTGCTAAAGATTTAAAACGTCTCGAGCTCGCTAAAGAAGTCATAGGTATAGGAAGAAACTCGCAGCGTTTAGCAAAAGCACAAACATTACATATCATTGATCAATATCAACTCCTGCCTGAAAACGATGTCTCAAATGCTGATGTGATTGTATTTGGAGTTCCAGTTGGCAAAATCAGGGATACACTTTCTTTGCTTAAGCCAAGCCTTAATTCCGACACTTTACTTACTGATGTTGGAAGCACTAAAAATAATGTCATTCAAGCCGCGGAAGAAATTTTGGGTGAATTGTTCACTAAGTTTGTACCCGCTCACCCTATTGCAGGAAGTGAGCAAAGTGGATTTGAGCATGCGCAAGACAACCTATTTCAGGACCGCAAGGTAATTCTAACTCCTACCGAGAAAACCGACGTTACAGCTGTTCAAAAAATTAAAAAAATGTGGCAGATCATGGGCGCACAGGTTATTGAAATGACGGCTGAACAGCATGATGCGATCTTGTCTATGACAAGTCATTTACCACACATGGTGGCTTATACCTTAGTGAACTACTTGGGTAAACAACCTGATGCGAGCAATATTTTTAACTATGCGGCTGGAGGTTTTTACGATTTCACACGTATAGCCTCTAGCGATCCCACAATGTGGGCGGATATCTGTATTGCCAACAAAGACATGCTTCTTGAATCAATAGATGGATTTAATAAATGTTTAAATGAATTGCGATCTGCCATTGATAAGCAGGATGTAGATGCAATATATAATTTGCTAAAGCAGGCAAAACATTTGCGAGATTTGTATCCTTTAAAGAAGTAAATTCTTCATTAATTCCTTTATTTAGATGGGTTCCTCTTATTATCAACTAGAACCACGAGGTCAATGCAGTGGCTCAATACAAGTGCCGGGTGATAAGTCGATTTCACATCGTGCAGTGATGTTAGCTTCTTTGGCAGAGGGCACTAGCGAGATTACTGGTTTTCTGCCAGCCACCGATTGTGAAGCAACCCTGACTGCTTTTCATAGCATGGGTGTAAAAGTAGAGCGCTTAGCACCTACACAAGTACGAATTCATGGAGTAGGGCTTGAGGGATTACATCCATCACACGGTGAAATAAACATGGGAAATTCTGGTACAGCCATGCGGCTTATGGCTGGAATTTTATGCGGGCAGAAATTTACGTCTACATTGATAGGTGATGAGTCACTTTCTGCTCGACCTATGCAACGTATTCAAGTTCCATTACAAAAGATGGGCGCAGATATTGTTATGAGTAATAAAGGTACGCCACCCTTGGAAATTCAACCTTCAAGTTCATTGCATGGCATCCATTATCAACTACCCATGGCAAGTGCTCAGGTAAAATCGTGCATATTACTCGCGGGTTTGTATGCACAAGGCAAGACATGTATAGAAGAAAGCATTCTCACGCGTGATCATACTGAACGGATGTTACAAACATTTTCCTATCCGATTGAAGTTGAGGACAAACGTGTTTGTTTAACGGGAGGAGGTCGACTCATTGCAAAAAATATTAATATTCCTGGCGACATTTCGTCGGCGGCATTTTTTATCGTCGGCGCATTAATTTCAGATTCAGCAGAACTTGTAATTGAGAATGTTGGAATGAATCCAACACGTGATGGAGTCATTGAAATTTTATGTCTCATGGGAGCAAATATTGAGATTATGAATATAAAGACATTTGGTGCTGAACCCGTGGCAGACCTTGTTATTCGCAGCAGCTCTCTGCATGGAATTAATATACCACAACATCTAATCGCAAAATCCATTGATGAATTTCCTATCCTATTTATTGCAGCTGCCTGCGCAGACGGCACAACAGATCTTAGTGGTGCTCAAGAATTGCGTGTTAAAGAGTCCGACCGCATTCATAACATGGTTGCGGGGCTGCAAAATTTAGGTATAGATGCTGAAGAAAAATTAGATGGGCTGACTATCCTAGGTGGAAAGATCAAAGGCGGTGAGATTGATAGTGTTGGCGATCATCGTGTAGCCATGGCTTTTACCATTGCATCTTTGGTGTCCGCAGAAGAAATTACAGTGAGAAACACTGATAATGTTGCTACCTCGTTTCCTGATTTTGTCACTTGTGCTTCGAAATTGGGTCTTAAGTTTAAATAATTCGAGTTATTTGTATGAATAACGCCGTAATTCCGGTGGTGACAATTGATGGCCCGGCCGGCTCAGGTAAAGGCACCATTGCGAGACAATTGGCAGAGATATTGGGATTTCATTATTTGGATAGTGGTGCACTTTATCGAATTCTCGCCTTATTCAGTCAACAGCAGCAAGTTTCCATTGATGATTTGGAGAGCTTGGTTAGGTTGTGTATAGACATGCAAATACGATTTGAGATCTCCTCAGTACATGAGGACGTGCATGTGTTTTTGAATAATCAGGAAGTTTCTGATCGGTTACGCACAGAAGAGTGTGCTGCACGTGCTTCCCAGCTGGCAGCTCATCCTCGAGTTCGCTCAGTGTTGCTTGCTAAACAACATGCCTTTCGAATTTCACCTGGACTTGTGGCGGAGGGAAGGGATATGGGGACTGTAGTTTTCCCGGATGCAAAGTATAAGGTTTTTTTAACTGCCAGTGTCAGCGAGCGCGCGCGTAGAAGGCAGAAACAGTTGAAGAAACAAGGGATTAGTGCTAGCCTTGATCGCCTTTTGAAAGAGATAGAGGCGCGAGATACCCGTGATGAGAATCGTGCCATCTCTCCTCTACGTCCTGCCGCAGATGCTGTGCTTGTAGATTCTACGGATTTATCGATAGATCAAGTTGTGCAACGTATTGCCGCACTTATAAAACGATGAAGAATTTTAAATGACAGGAAACTATTAAAATTAATATGGGTGAAAGTTTTGCAGAGCTCTTTGAAGAGAGTGTAAATAATATAAATACTAAACCTGGTAGCATTATCAATGGTACTGTGATTGATATTAGCAAGGACGCAGTCATTGTGAATGCGGGTCTTAAGTCCGAAGGCATCATACCAATTGATCAATTCAAAACCGATAAAGGCCAGCTTGAAGTAGAGATTGGCGACACCATTGAAGTCGCTCTAGATGCACTTGAAGATGGTTATGGTGAGACCATACTTTCTCGCGAAAAGGCCAGGCGCGCCAAAGCTTGGACAGAATTAGAACGTGTTCACGAAGCTGGTGAAACCATTACCGGAACCATTACAGGCAGAGTGAAGGGTGGTTTTACTGTTGAATTGGATGATCTTCGAGCATTCCTTCCTGGTTCCTTAGTGGATGTTCGTCCAGTACGAGATACGGCCTACCTAGAAGGCAAAGAACTGGAATTCAAAGTAATTAAAATTGATCTCAAGCGAAATAATGTGGTGGTGTCTCGTCGTGCAGTAGTTGAGTCAGAATACAGCGTCGAACGTGAAGAATTGATTAATACATTGAAAGAAGGTGCCATAGTAAAAGGTATTGTGAAGAATTTGACTGATTACGGTGCATTTTTAGATCTTGGTGGTGTGGATGGTTTGTTACACATTACCGATATGGCTTGGAAGCGCGTGAAGCATCCATCAGAAATCGTATCCATTGGCGACGAGATTGATGTGCGCGTACTAAAATTTGATAAAGAAAAAACCCGTGTATCACTAGGATTAAAACAGTTAGATGATGATCCTTGGGGGGATATTAATCGTCGTTACCCTGAAGGCGCGCGTATCTTTGGTAAAGTTACAAATATTGCAGATTATGGATGCTTTGTTGAAATAGAAGAAGGAATCGAAGGCCTGGTACACGTATCTGAAATGGATTGGACTAATAAGAATGTGAGTCCAGCTAAGATCGTATCATTAGGTGATGAAGTCGAGGTGATGATTCTAGATATCGATGAAGAACGTCGCAGAATCTCGTTAGGCATGAAACAGTGTCAGCCAAATCCATGGGATGATTTTGCAAGTGGCCATGATAAAGGTAGTGAAGTCACAGGCATAATAAAGTCGATTACAGACTTTGGAATCTTCGTAGGGCTTGATGGTGGAATTGATGGTTTAGTTCATTTATCAGACTTGGCTTGGAATATTCCTGGAGAAGAAGCTGTACGTGGCTATAAAAAAGGCGATGAGTTACGTGCCATGGTGATGTCCGTGGATGCAGAGCGTGAACGTATTTCGCTAGGCGTAAAACAGTTAGAGAAAGATCCATTCTCTGCTTATATTGCAGAAAATCCTAAAGGCAGTATCGTAACTGGAACTGTCGGCGAGATCGATGCTAAATCCGCTACCATCACACTAGCTGAAGGTGTAGAAGGAATATTAAAAGCATCTGAAATAGCCCGTGACCGAGTAGAAGATATTCGCACTGTACTTAAAGAAGGCGAACAAATAGAAGCAAAATTTATTGGTGTTGACAAAAAGTCTCGAATGATCACGCTGTCGATCAAGGCTAAGGAATTTCAAGAAGAAGCAGCCGCTGTTCAAGATTACAGCAGCAATGAGTCAGCTTCGACTAGTTTAGGTGATATCCTAAAAGAATCAATTGAAGATAATAAAGAAGATTCAGCTGAATAATATAAGTTCAAAGAGGAGTATGTCATGGATACCGAAGAAAATAGAAGCATGATTACAAAATCGGAACTTATTGAGAAAATTTCGCTAAAACAAAACCATCTTGCTCATAAAGATATAGAACTTTCAATTAAAAGTATCATTGAACAGATGAGTACATCATTAGCAAAAGGTGATCGTATTGAGATTAGGGGATTTGGAAGTTTCTCATTACACTTTCGGCCACCAAGAATAGGGCGAAATCCTAAAACAGGGGATGCTGTATCATTGCCAGGCAAACATGTACCACATTTTAAGCCTGGCAAAGAACTGCGTGAACGAGTGAATCGGTCAATAACTAGCTAAAATCAGACTAACAACGCGAGTATATATATCGCAGTCGCTTGTGCTCGATGGTTCGTTTTTTATCATTCATAGTCTCAATTGTACTTGTTCTACTTATCTTTGTTTTTATACTAGAAAATCTCGCGCCCATCACAATTAATTTTCTTGTGCAAAATGTACAGGCGCCACTTGGTGTAACGATGTTAATATGTTTTATAATCGGTGCACTGATAGGGATCTTGTTTAGTATTAGTCTGGTTTTAAAGAATAAAAGCCGTGCTAAATTACTAGCCAAGAAAGTCGCAGTTGCTGAGCAGGAAGTTGCTAATTTACGTCAACTTCCAATCAAGAGTTCCCACTAATGCCTGAAATATATTGGTTGCTGCTGCTATTGGCAGGGGCTGCTGGATGGTATCTTGCGTATATCTTTTACAACACTAAATCGAAACCTAAAATCCCAGGTGAGTATCTTAAGGGTCTAAATTATCTACTCAATGAACAACCCGATAAGGCCTTAGAAGTATTCATTGATCTGGTTGATGTTGATTCAGAAACAGTTGAAACGCATCTAGTGTTAGGCAATATGTTTCGACGTCGAGGAGAAGTTGACAGAGCTATACGTATTCATCAAAACCTAATCGCTAGGCCTGCCTTAGAGTCTACTTATAAATCTACTGCGCTCCTTGAGCTGGCCAAAGATTACCTAAAAGCTGGTTTATTGGATCGTGCAGAAACATTATTTAATGATGTAATTGAAATTGGTTTACAGACGGATGAAGCCTATCCATTGCTATTAAGTTTATATGAACAGGAAAAGGAATGGTATAAGGCCATCGAAATATCAAAAAAGTTAGAAAAAGTAATTGGTGAAAGTATGAATGAGGTCACTGCACATTACTATTGCGAGCTAAGTGAACTAGAGTTTGAAAAATCAAAGGAAGTACTTGTTGAGGCTAAAAAATTATCAAAAAAAGCACTATCGTGTGATAAGAACTGCGCACGTGCAAGTGTATTACTAGGGAATTATGCAATGCATGAGGAAAATTTTAAATCTGCGATTAAAAATTACAAAGCGGTCTTAAAACAAAATCCTGATTACCTTCCTGAAGTATTAATTAAATTACGAGAGGCATATTTCCGGCAAGATGACTATGAAGGATTTGAAGAGTTTTTGCTTAAAATTAAGGATACGAAGTTAAGTGGAATTTTACTTTCAAACTTACTAGACATTCCCTCGGATGGAAATATGGAAAAGAATATGATCTTAGACTGGTTATTAGAAAAGTCAGAACTGTCTCTTCTGGAGGTTAATGCATTTTTGAAAAGTTTGCAGGTGAAAAAACAATCTTTAGGAGATTTGGGGTTGATTAAAATTCAAGGGAGTGTGGAGAGTTTTATTCTCGAACGTACCTCTCACCAGTGTAAGCAATGTGGTTTTCATGGTAAGAGGCTGTATTGGCAGTGTCCAAGTTGTCACTATTGGGGGACCGTGGTTCCTGTCATGCCTAGCATAAATTAGCAGATCTAATTAAATATCAGTATGACTGACAACTCTCCTATTATTATTGCCTTAGATTTTTCTAGTGCTAAATTAGCCAATAAATTTTTAGACATAATTCAAGATAGACCTAGTAAACTGAAAGTTGGATTAGAATTATTCATCTCAGAAGGTCCAAATTTTGTTGAAAAATTAGTGCGGGATGGTCACCAAGTATTTTTAGATCTTAAGTTACATGACATCCCCAATACCGTTGCATCGGCTTGCAAGTCAGCATCTAATTTAGGCGTGTGGATGATGACACTGCATGCATCTGGTGGCAGTTACATGCTTCAAGCTGCTCATGAGGCGATGTCTGGAAGTGGTCACACCACAAAATTACTTGCAGTAACAGTATTAACCTCATTGAATCAGCAACAATTAAATGCGATAGGGATACTCCAGCATTCAGAAGATTATGTTTTACAACTTGCAAATGTTGCATTGCAAGCTAAGTTGGACGGCATTATTTGTTCGGTGCATGAAGCACGTGCTGTTCGAAGCAAATGGGGAACGCAGCCCATAATCGTGACTCCCGGGATACGTTTGTACGATGACAGTGTAGATGATCAAAGTAGGGTAGCAACTCCGCTACAAGCACGACAGTCTGAAGCGAACTTTATCGTTGTTGGACGACCCATCACACAAGCCAAAGATCCAATTGTTGCTATGGATCAGTATCTTGCGAACTGGAGTTCCAGTAGTTCCTGATAAGAGAGGTGTAAGGATTCATATGAAGTAATTTAATGAAGTAGAATTAGCTGCATAACGAGTAGATATCTATTTATAATTTACTCTAAAAAATTAACAAGCTGCGTTGGGACACCTCAAATGTTGCGTATAATTTTTTGTAGTCTATTACTACTTTTATCATCTTTAATATTTGCAGATCCAGTAAATATAAATACTGCGACTGCAGAGGAGCTGGCTGAAAATTTAAAAGGTGTGGGACCTAAAAAAGCATTGGCGATTATTGAGTATAGAGAAACTAATGGCCCTTTCTTTGCTCCAGAAGAATTAATTAATGTCAAGGGCATTGGCCCGAAAACACTAGAAAAGAATCTAGAAGACATAAACGTTCGAGATTAACTCATCGTCGGGAAATAATGTGCTCTGGGCAACAGTTACATAGTGTCCATATTGTTAAATCATTTTTATTGCTGTATTAAATCTAATTTCTAAATAAATTTAATATGCTAAATAATGACTAAAATTCGTAAAGCCGTATTTCCTGTTGCAGGATTGGGAACGCGTTTTCTACCTGCTACTAAAGCCAATCCAAAAGAAATGCTACCGATTGTAGACAAGCCCTTGATTCAATATGCGGCAGAAGAGGCAGTTTTCGCAGGTATAGAAACACTTATTTTTATCACTGGCCGCAATAAGCGTTCGATCGAAGATCATTTTGATAAAGCCTATGAGCTGGAAAATGAACTCAAATCTAATGGTAAAAATACAATGTTAGGTATGGTGCAAAATGTTCTTCCAGGGGATGTTAATTGTATTTACATTCGGCAGTCAGCACCTTTAGGTTTGGGGCATGCAGTACTTTGTGCAGAGCCTGTAGTAGGTGATGAACCATTTGCAGTAATTCTGGCCGATGATCTCATTTATGATGATGCGCAAGGGTGTTTATCACAAATGGTGGATATCTACGAGCAAGAAAAATGCGGTGTTGTAGGTGTGCAAGTGGTAAATCAAGAAGACGTTAAAAGCTACGGTATAATAGCGGGCAAAAAAATTCAGGATAAATTATGGAAGGTGGATACATTTGTAGAAAAACCAGAACCAAAAGATGCGCCCTCCAATATAGCAGTAGTAGGTAGGTATATTCTAGAGCCGTCCATTTTTGAAATTTTAGAAAACACTGGTAAAGGCGCAGGAGGTGAAATTCAATTAACTGATGCCCTTGCTGAACAAGCACAAACAGAAAAATTACTGGCGTATCAGTTTACAGGTAAGCGCTATGATTGTGGCAATAAGCTTGGTTATTTAGAGGCTACTGTCGAATATGCGCTAAGGCATCCTAGAGTGGGAAAAGACTTTAAAAAGTATTTAGAGTCTTTCAAACAAAAACCAGTTGGATAGTTATATTTATAGAAAAAAGTGGGAAAAGTGGAAATTCATGTTTGTGAACTAACTAGTGTCTATGTGACTGAATAATTATATGTAGTCAGACACAGTTGTTATTGATTGTAAAGGGGTCCTTCCAAACGAACACTTTACGACATGGGTAGTTTCGCAGGGCGCGGGTTCATTGCTCAGAGGCTGAAAAACTTCACCCACGATTTTAGTGGTTTAAGCATCGCCTTATATGTTAGCTATCTATTAGAATGACCACTATTGGCCGAAAGAAGATCTTCTTTCTGTTATAGATTTGGGCCATTTAAATTCATTGAAAAATCTTGTTACTTATAGTAGCTCTAGAAGTGCCGTCTCAATATCTTCATCTGTAAATTGCTTATTTGGGTTGTCCCCAGTCAAGCGATATTTTTCATGGCCACTTTCATCATATATGAGTACCGCAGGAATACCGATCAGATCTATTTTTTCAAACGCTACTAATAAATTTTCATCCATTCGAAAATGATCGAACGTTGCATTCATTTTCTTCAAAAACTTTTCTGCATTTTTTAGTGATTGAGTATCTTCGCGATCATCTAAATTCATGCTAACGAATTGAACATTACGATCTTTATACTTTTCATGCAGTCTGACCATTTCAGGAAAACGTTCGATACAAGAAACACACCACATGGCCCATACGTCTACTACTACTATTTTAGGTTGATACTGTATTCGTTTTGCTTCCCATTCATCGTATGTTACAGGGGTCATTTGCATATGAAGAGAGTCGGGCTCTTCGTATGCGTTAATACTGAATACAAGGCTGGAATTAATAATCAGTAATGAGAAAATTTTTATAGCTTTACTGTACATATTTTACTGTGCAACCGTAAGCACGAGTTTCTTTTATGGCGATTTCTTTGCTATCAAGAGTTGCAAGAATTGCGTCTCTAACATAAAACTTTTTAGGCATGCCGTTGATATGCCTTACCGTGCCATCGCTATTCATTTTTGCAGGTGAATCATATAATGCACCTGTATATACTAATTTACGCTCTTTATTAAATACAAAATATTCTGGAGTGCGAGTAGCGCCAAGCTTGCGTCCAAATTCTTGACTTTCATCAAATAAATAATCAAACCTGTATCCTACTTTTTCTGCATGGACTTTCATCGCAGGAAGACGATCATCTTCACGGTGATTCATACTTAAACCAATGAAACGTACATTTTTGGTGCTCAGTGAATCTACAAGTAGCACTAGATCTTTGTCCATACCTTTAACCCAAGGGCAATGGTTCGCAAGTGAAACAAATACGAGTACTTCTTCATCAAGATCTTTTGAAGAAATACTTTCACCTGAGATTGAGGGTAGATTATTAAACTCTGGCATTGCATCGCCAATGTTGAGTATGGAGTTATATTTTCCTGCAAAAACAAAGCTCGAGACACAGAAACAGAATCCAAACAGTATCAGTCTGGCAATTATTTTCATGACTAATCTCCTTAAAAAGGACCAAAGTAATGTAAGTTGATTCATGTTATCAATTTAAATTAAATTATGATTTTAAACTTGTATTAGACTTTAGGACTGGATATTTTTTATGAAATTATCATCTTCTTTTTATTACTACTACATGAAAGTCAAAAGGCCTATGAAATACAAACTATTCTTTATATTGCTTGTTTGTTTTTTTATTGCACCTAGTGTGAATGGAAAAACTGACCAGAACTAGGCATGGTGGGTATTGCGAGAGGAAGGAATTGCACTCATACGGCATACTCACGCACTGGGGAGGGCCATCCCGCTGGCTTTTACTTAGAGGATAGTGGTACTCAGCGTAATCTCTTTAATGAAGATAGAGAGCAGGCTAAACGAATAGGCGAAAGATTTCGCTCAGAAAATGTTACTGTTGATGTGGTATTACATTCAGTTTGGTGTCGAACACGCAACACTGCAGAATTGGCATTTCCAGGTTCTGGGAAACTTGAGCCAGCGATAAATTCATTTTTTCATATTCCAGAGACTGAGCCGAAACAAACAAAACAAACGAAAGAAATCATATCCTCTTGGCGAGGGCATGGTGCGCTTGTACTCGTACCTCATCAAGTCAACATAACTGCTCTCACAGGGATATTTCCAAAAGAGGGTGAAGCTATAATTTTGCAGCCTTTAGTAGATGAATATGAATTGTTGGAAAAATTAGTTTTTGACTTGATTAAGTATTATGTTCATGAATGGCCGCTTTTGGCCGAAAGCAGATATAACTGCTCTCTAATTAAACAAAAAGAAAATAATACACCTTAATAAACGGAAATTCCGTTTATTTATAAAATGCTTAAACAATAAACAAGGAAAATTAAATAGATATTAAGAATAACAATCACTTAATTGGCTCCCCGGGACGGGCTCGAACCGCCGACCTAGTGATTAACAGTCACCCGCTCTACCAACTGAGCTACCGGGGAATTAAAGAAGCGCAAGATGGTAACGATCCACAAATAGTCGGTCAATGTAAAGTTAATTGTATTCCATCTAGATCATTGGGTGTGTACCAACTAGGTGGAGTAGAAAGAGAGTTATTTTTACACAGCCGCTTGGCTTGGAATTTCTACCATTAGAGCCGAATTCGATTTTTTTCGGTTTTCACACCGCTCACCCTTATATCTTGGATTTGGGAAACAGGTATTAGATTTATTGATTTGATAGGTAAATGCCCCTCAGATTGTCTGGCTGATGATACCAATAAGCGGCAACCATCGTCTGTAGGTCTTTGATCACACTATAAATATTCCTCGAATACGACGTCGTGTCGTGTATGAAAACAAGGAGTGACACAAGTGGGAAACATAACGCTATTTAACTATGGCGGCTATATGATAAGGATCGTCAAGGAAGAGACCGGTGAGCCCTGGTTTGTTGCGGCGGATATTTGTCGTTGTCTTGGTTTGGCTATTAACAAGCGTACTGGTAAACCAAACGTAACTGTTGCAACACGTGAGCTTAACGATGATCAAAAACGTAAGTACCGTATTGATACACCAGAGAATCCAAAGAATCCCTGGATCGATATGATGATATTGTCTGAAGAGGGTATGCATAAAATGTTACGCCTTTCAGATAGTATTGATGTACAACGCTTTAAGCAGCATGTGCAACGAGAAGTACTACCAGGATTATCAAATGGTAGTTCACCGGCCATGCATGCAAGTCGAGGTTAGATTTCCAACCAGTTCCTTTAAGATTCTGACTAGATTCCAATAAATCTTAGATTGGGATCTAAGATTTGCTTATTGAAGCGATGTCTAGTCTATAGCGCTTTTAGGCGTGCAATTGCATCTTGTAAAATATCCATACTGGTTGCATACGAGATGCGCATATGCCCAGGTGAACCAAATGCGGTGCCGGGTACTATCGCCATACCTGTTTCATTAAGTAAGTATTCTGCAAATTCAACGTCATTAGATACACCATCTTTTTTTTCAATCAAGCCTTCAATGTTTGGAAAACAATAAAACGTCCCATCACATGGTAAACAATGTATTCCATCGATTTCATTAAGAGCATTTACAATGAAGTCATGACGTTCTTCAAATGCATTGCACATTGTTGTTACACAACTTTGATTCCCCATTAAGGCCGCTTCTGCAGCTGCTTGTGAAATAGAGCTTGGGTTTGAAGTGCTTTGTGATTGAATATTGACCATGGCTTTAATTGTTGTGCTCGGCCCAGCTGCATAGCCAATACGCCAACCGGTCATGGAATAAACTTTAGAGACACCATTTAAAACAATGGTGCGGTCTTTAAGTGAAGGTGTTGTGTTTAGGATATTTGCAAATCCTTGTCCTCGAAACATTATGTGTTCATATATATCATCAGTGATGATATAGACATGCTCATTTTTTTCTAAAACACCGCCTAAATCAGCAAGCTCGTCTTCGCTATAAGCAATTCCTGATGGGTTAGATGGGCTATTAATTACAAATAATTTTGTTTTATTTGTAATATATTTTTCTAATTCTTCCGCGGTAATTTTACAGCGGTTGTTATCATTGCTAGGAATGATGACAGGGCTGCCATCGGCAAGAAGTACCATATCTGGGTAAGACACCCAATACGGTGCAGGAACAAGCACTTCATCACCTTCATTTAAAAGGGCTTGGCATAAGTTATAAAACACTTGTTTGCCGCCATTGGAGACCATAACTTCATTAGCTTCATAACTGAGTTGGTTATCCCGCTTAAATTTTTCAATGATAGCTTGCTTGAGGGAGACTGTACCGGCAACTGGAGTATATTTGGTTTTTCCAGCTCGCATCGCAGCAATGGCTGCTTCTTTGATATGCTCGGGTGTATCAAAGTCAGGTTCGCCTGCGGCTAAATTTAATATATTCCCACCTTCGGCACGGATTTGATTTGCTCGTGCTGTTATGGCTAAAGTGACAGATGGTTTGATGCGTGAAACGCGATCAGCTAATGGAATTTTCAAAGAAACGTTTCCTGGTTTGTTATCTGAATATTTAATTTTGGGTACTCTACAGCGGCGGGTAATCATACTGGAACTTTCAAAAAGAGATAAGAGTGAAAAAACATTTTCAACTAAATACTAAGTTTGGTCCAGCAGGCGACCAACCGAATGCCATAAATACTCTAGTCGAGGGTCTCAATGATGGCTTAGCTCACCAAACATTACTCGGAGTCACCGGTTCTGGTAAGACCTTTACCATTGCTAATGTAGTAGAACAAGTACAACGACCCACTATTATTTTAGCCCCAAATAAAACCCTGGCGGCTCAGCTATATGGAGAAATGAAAGAATTTTTTCCGAGTCATGCTGTGGAATATTTCGTTTCTTATTATGACTACTATCAGCCTGAAGCCTATGTCCCTTCCAGCGATACATACATCGAAAAAGATGCCTCGGTTAATGACCACATCGAACAGATGCGCTTATCGGCGACTAAGGCATTGTTTGAACGCCCCGATACGATTATTGTGGCTACGGTCTCGGCAATTTATGGGCTAGGTGATCCCAAAGCCTATCTAAATATGGTGTTGCACCTCGACCGAGGGGATCGAATCGATCAACGTAAATTACTGCGACGCTTGGCTGAGCTTCAGTATTCACGCAATGATTTTGAGTTGCGTCGAGGTACCTTTCGCGTTCATGGTGAAGTCATAGACATACACCCAGCAGAATCGGAGCGAGAGGGGATTCGTATTGAGCTTTTCGACGATGAAATTGAAAATCTAAGCTATTTTGATCCACTTACAGGAGAGCTCATTCGCAAAGTCCCGCGCCTAACGATTTATCCAAAAACTCACTATGTAACGCCTAGAGAAATTTTGTTGCGTGCAATTGAGCAAATTAAAGAAGAACTCAAAGTACGACTAGAAGTACTTACTAAAGCGAATCGTCTGGTCGAGGCACAGCGTCTTGAACAGCGTACGCGCTTTGATTTAGAAATGATTCAAGAAATTGGCTATTGCGCGGGTATTGAAAACTATTCGCGTTATCTTTCTGGTCGTCAAGCAGGTGAGCCACCACCCTGTTTATTAGATTATTTGCCTGACGATGCCCTCATGGTCATGGATGAGAGTCATGTATCGGTACCACAATTTGGTGGGATGTATAAGGGCGATCGCTCACGCAAAGAAACACTCGTTGAATATGGCTTCCGACTGCCGTCTGCATTAGATAATCGTCCATTAAAGTTTGAAGAATTCGAGTCGCTAGCACCACAAATGATTTATGTCTCCGCCACACCAGGACCGTATGAAACCGGAAAATCTGATGCTGTGGCAGAGCAAGTAGTGCGTCCCACGGGGTTGGTGGATCCTGAAATTGAAGTCAAGCCCGTAGCTTCCCAAGTGGATGATGTACTATCAGAAATCAATGAGCGTGTTGAAAAAGGCGAGCGTGTACTAATTACCACGCTAACCAAACGTATGGCAGAAGACCTTACGGAATATTTAGCAGAGCATGGGGTTCGCGTGCGTTATCTGCATTCTGACATAGATACAGTGGAACGTGTCGAAATCATCCGTGGCTTACGCAAAGCAGAATTTGATGTGCTGGTAGGCATTAATTTATTGCGTGAAGGCTTAGATATTCCTGAAGTCTCCCTGGTGGCCATTCTAGATGCCGATAAAGAGGGATTTTTACGTTCAGAACGTTCACTCATTCAAACAGTAGGTCGTGCCGCACGACACATTAATGGCAAAGCGATCATGTATGCTGAACATGTCACGGGGTCAATGCAGCGAGCCATTGATGAAACCGAGCGACGCCGTACTAAACAAATCGCCTTTAACAAAGAACACGGCATCACGCCTAAAGGCATTAAAAAGCAAGTGTCAGATATTTTGGAAGGGGCACGTAAATCACCTTATGAATATGATATGGGTAGATCACGTGCCAAAGTGGCAGAAGATGTCATCGCGTATGCTGCAATGAGCCCAGAACATGGCATGAAAAAAGTAAAACAGCTTGAACAAAAAATGTATGACCATGCCAAGAATTTAGAGTTTGAAGAAGCGGCAAAATTACGTGATGAAATTATTCGTTTGAAGGATATTATTTTAGGGAAACCAGAAACGAAGGCAGGGTAATTGCAATTGTCATTGCAAACGGAGTGAAGAAATTTATTATTTGCTTCGGCAAGAAGTGGCAGAAATTTGCTCCTGCAATTTCTGCCACTTCCGCCATCCAAGGCAGTCGATAGTCCTCTTCGTGCCGAGGCATAATTAGCAGGATATGAGCTTGTTTTGCATGTCTAGGTACCGGATTACCTAGTTCTATGTTAATTTCACAGACAGCATTAGGCGTGTAGCTCAGTTGGTTAGAGCGCTACCTTGACATGGTAGAGGTCGTTGGTTCGAATCCGATCGCGCCTACCATTATTAATTTTTAAATTCAGAATTGTGAATTTCATCCTGAGACAAAGCGCGAGAAATTTGAGAAGCGGAGTTTACGGGTAGTAAATGAGCATCGCAATAGTGCCGCAATGCTGAATCATGATAAAGTGACATTCTGACATGTGGCCCTTGGTATAGGTCACCACTGGAGAATTTAGTATGCCCACAATTACCCTTCCTGACGGAACTCAAAAAAAATTCGCTGATCCGGTAACAATTCAATACGTTGCGGAATCCATTGGTCCAGGTTTAGCCAAAGCCGCAGTCGCTGGCCGTATTAATGGAAAACTTGCCGACACCTGTTTTGATATTGCTGAGGATGCCAAACTTGAGATTGTTACTAACAAAGATCCAGAAGGTGTCGATATTATCCGTCACTCGTTTGCGCACCTGATGGGGCATGCCATTAAGCAACTTTATCCAACTGCAAAGATGGCTATAGGCCCTGTAATTGAAAACGGCTTTTATTACGATATTGAATACGAACGTCCCTTCACGCCTAATGATTTAGATGCAATTGAAAAACGCATGCAGGAGTTGATCAAGCAAGACTATGATGTAATTCGTGAAGTGGTTAGTCGTGAAAAAGCCGTCGACACATTCAAAAATCGCAATGAAGATTATAAAGTCGAGATTGCATCTGAAATTCCGGATAATGAAATCATCGCGTTATATCACCACCAAGAATACATTGATATGTGTCGTGGGCCACACGTACCTAACACACGTCACTTACGCGCATTTAAACTTACTAAGCTCGCGGGGGCATATTGGCGTGGTGACTCAAATAACAAAATGTTGCAACGCATCTATGGCACCGCCTGGGCAGACAAAAAACAACTAAAAGCCTATTTAACCCAGCTTGAAGAAGCTGAAAAGCGTGATCATCGAAAGCTTGGGAAGCAAATGGATTTGTTTCATTTTCAGGATGAAGCGCCTGGCATGGTGTTTTGGCATGATCGAGGTTTTACGCTTTATCGATTAGTTGAAACTTATATACGTGACAAGATTCGCGAGCATGATTATCAAGAGGTCTTAACTCCACAAATTCTGGACCGTAAATTGTGGGAGAAGTCTGGCCACTGGGATAAATTTGGTGACATGATTTTTGCGACGCAATCCGAAAATCGAGAATACGCGATCAAACCTATGAATTGTCCTGGGCATGTACAAATTTACAATCAAGGCTTAAAAAGTTATCGGGATTTGCCACTTAAACTATCTGAATTTGGTCTGGTACATCGCAATGAACCTTCGGGAACATTGCATGGC
>CAJHZF010000182.1_pt1 | contig 23723 bp, 20 predicted proteins | sample 9198891 | NCBI WGS metagenome assembly CAJHZF01 (sample SAMEA7708349, study PRJEB35096) | sediment metagenome | biome: marine neritic benthic zone biome [ENVO:01000025]; feature: sediment [ENVO:00002007]; material: shallow marine sediment [ENVO:03000034] sea grass bed [ENVO_01000059] ...
GTTAGATGATAATTAGCGCCGTCTTAATCACCCTAGGAGTAATATGCCGAAAGAAGATCACATAGAAATGGAAGGGACTGTGATCGAAACCCTGCCCAACACGATGTTTCGTGTTGAACTGGAGAATGGTCATATTGTAACCGCACATATATCTGGCCGTATGCGCAAGCATTACATCAAGATTCTTACTGGTGATAAGGTCACTGTAGAAATGACCCCTTATGATTTGAGCAAAGGAAGGATTACCTATCGAGGCAAATGATATATTTGCTAATTTATAACCTCTTCTAGATATTCGACCTCTAATTCATCTTCATTCGCACGTACAATAACTTTACCACCATTCTCTAAACGGCCAAATAGAATTTCTTCAGCAAGAGGTTTTTTTATGTATTCTTGAATTATACGCTCCATGGGACGTGCGCCCATTTTTACATCATAGCCACGCTCTGCAATCCAAGCCTTCGCAGATGCTTCAACTTGAATCTCAATTTTCTTAAGTTCCAGTTGTGCTTCAAGCTGTGCGATAAATTTATCGACAACATGTAAGACTGTCTTTTGATCCAATGACTCAAATTGAATAATTGCATCTAAACGATTTCTAAATTCAGGTGTAAAAGTACGTTTTATGATTTCAATGCCATCAGATTGGTGATCTTGATTTGTAAACCCGACGCTACTTCGACTCATTTCTTGTGCACCAGCATTAGTGGTCATTACTAATATCACATTACGGAAATCTACTTTTCTGCCATTCGTGTCTGTCAAAGTTCCATGATCCATAACTTGCAACAATAAATTAAACACATCGGGATGTGCTTTCTCTACTTCATCAAGTAATAAAACACAATGTGGCGCTTTTAAAACGGCATCAGTCAGTAATCCACCTTGATCGAATCCAACATAGCCCGGCGGAGCCCCGATCAATCGTGAAACCGTATGACGTTCCATATATTCTGACATATCAAAACGTAATAAGTCGATTCCCATAATAATCGACAGTTGTCGTGTGACTTCGGTTTTACCTACGCCTGTTGGCCCAGCAAACAAAAACGAACCAATAGGTTTATCTTCATTACCAATGCCTGAACGTGACATTTTAATTGCAGTCGACAAAGTACTAATGGCATCGTCTTGTCCAAATACCACTAACTTTAAATTGCGCTCTAAATTCTTCAGTACTTCTGTATCATTTGACGAAACATGCTTGGGCGGAATACGAGCTATCTTTGCAACAATTTCCTCAATGTGTTTGACCGATATGGTTTTTTTGCGTACTGATTTAGGCTTGAGATTCATGTTGGCACCCGCCTCATCAATAATATCAATGGCCTTGTCTGGCAAATGACGGTCATTAATATATTTTGCAGCAAGCTCAGCTGCAACTTTTAAGGCCTTGTCGGTGAAACGTACGCTATGATGTTTTTCAAAGCGACTACTCAAACCTTTCAATATTTCATAGGTTTCATCAACACTGGGCTCATCAATATCGATGGTTTGGAAACGTCGAGCTAAGGCGCGGTCTTTTTCAAAAACACCACGATATTCTTGGTAAGTAGTAGAACCAATACATTTTAGCTCACCAGAACTTAGCATAGGCTTGATAAGGTTGGAGGCATCCATAACACCACCTGATGCAGAACCGGCACCAATTACAGTATGGATCTCATCAATAAACAAAATGGCGCCCTCTTCTTCTTTCAATTGGTGCAAGACACCTTTAAGGCGTTTTTCAAAGTCACCGCGATATTTAGTACCGGCGACTAAACCGCCTAAATCCAAAGCATAAATGGTGCTGTCTTTTAATATCTCAGGAACTTCATTCTCGACAATCTTTTTAGCTAATCCTTCAGCGATTGCCGTTTTGCCAACACCCGCTTCGCCGACTAGTAATGGATTATTTTTTCTACGTCGACATAGAATTTGAATGGTACGTTCAATTTCATTTTCTCGCCCTATGAGCGGATCAATCTTGCCCTCAGACGCTAACTGATTTAAGTTCGTAGCAAATCGCTCAAGAGGCTTAGGTGCAGGAGCATCACCATTCACATCTACCTCAGAATCTGTTGTGAGCTCGCTTTCTGAATCAAGCGGTACTTTAGATATGCCGTGCGCGATAAAATTCACTACATCAAGTCGTGCAACGTCATGCTGCCCCAACAAATAAACGGCATGCGACTCTTGTTCACCAAATATCGCAACCAAAACATTTGCACCAGTTACCTCTACTTCTTTTTTTCCAGATGATTGCACATGAAATACTGCGCGTTGTAATACTCGTTGAAAACCTAAAGTTGGCTGAGTATCGCGATCGTCCTCATCCGGAAGAATTGGGGTGTTATCCTTAATGAATTCAGATAATTCTTTTGTCAGCTTAGGTAAGTCGGCCCCACATGCTCGCAACACATTCGCTGCAGCCGGATTTTGTGTAAGCGCAAGCAATAGATGTTCTACCGTCATAAACTCATGACGTTTCTCACGTGCCTCTTTGAATGCAAGGTTTAATGTGAATTCAAGTTCTTTGTTTAACATGGCTTCTCAGGTGGTTAAGCTTCCTCCATCGCACATAACAAAGGATGATGATTCATACGCGAGTAATCATTAACTTGCGCCACTTTGGTCTCTGCTACATCACGCGTATACACACCACACACACCTTTTCCACGTGTATGCACATGTAACATAATTCGTGTTGCCTTTTCTCGGTTCATCTTAAAAAAGTTCTCTAAAATATGTACAACAAACTCCATAGGTGTGTAATCATCGTTTAATAATACAACCTTATACATCGGAGGTTTTTTAACCTTTGGCTTAACCTCTTGTATGGCCAACTCGTCATCATGGCGAATTTGATCTTGATCAGACATACTCGATATTTAAAGCTTGAAATTAATATTATATATAGCACTATTTTGCATCCTAGCGACAATATCCAAAATGCACCATTTGGCCTACTAAAACGCCAGTAGATTAAAACAATAAGATCTGTGAAGACCGAGTAAGTTTCAACAACTTTCTATATTATAGATTAGATTAGGTTTATAACCTACTGATATAAAGAAATTTAATGGATTAAGCTACGGAATGCAATCAGCAAATTTAGCTTTTTTACATATTCACAAGCATATCTTTTACTAGGAATACTTCAAAAAATAATATGAATTGGCAACCCCACATTACAGTTGCAGCAGTTATCGAACGCAAGCAAAAATATCTATTAGTTGAAGAACGAGCTGATGGTCAGGTAGTTTTTAACCAGCCAGCTGGGCACTGGGAGCCAGGTGAATCACTAGTTGAAGCAGTAATGCGCGAAACGTTAGAGGAAACTGGTTGGGAATTTTATCCTTCCGCCTTAGTAGGAATCTATCGCTGGCAACACCCTCACAAACATGAAACCTTTTTACGTTTTACTTTTTGTGGCCGTTCAAGTTCTGAACAAATTAGTAATAATTTAGATGATGGGATCTTAAATGCCAGTTGGTATAGCGCGGAAGAAATTCTTGCATTGCCCGAGAAAAAAATTCGCAGCACCATGGTCATTCACAGCCTGAATGACTATTTAGCTGGTAAGCGCTATGACCTGGATCTTATTCGAGATATTCATCAACACTGGTGAATTAAATTTCATCTACTAAGTTTCAGAAAATATGGCAGTCAAGATTATTGTCGGGATGTCTGGCGGAGTCGATTCATCAGTTGCCGCATATCTATTATGTAAACAAGGCTTTCAAGTTGAAGGTCTGTTTATGAAAAATTGGGAAGAAGATGATGATGAAGAATACTGCTCCGCTGCACTTGATTTAGCAGACGCACTAAAAGTCTGTGAACAGCTCAATATTCATTTGCATACCGTTAATTTTTCAAGTGAATATTGGGATCGCGTGTTTGAGTATTTTCTCAAAGAATATCAAGCAGGACGCACGCCTAACCCAGATATTATCTGTAACAAAGAAATTAAATTTCGTGCCTTTTTAGACTATGCCTTGAACTTGCATGCAGATTACATCGCTACAGGCCATTATGCTCGTTGCAAAATAGATGGATCGTCTATTTATCTGAAAAAAGGCCGTGATGTGAATAAAGACCAAAGCTATTTTCTGCATACTCTAGATAGAGAGCAACTTACAAAAGTACTTTTTCCCTTGGGGGAAATGCAAAAATCTGAAGTGCGTGCAATTGCTAAGGCAGAAAATTTTGACGTGCATGATAAAAAAGACAGTACAGGAATCTGCTTTATTGGTGAACGAAAGTTTAAAGATTTTTTGAAAAATTACATCCCTGCTCAAGCTGGTGACATTGTGAAACTTGGCGGCGCGCCAATTGGTACACATGAAGGAGCAATCTACTACACCATAGGCCAGCGTCAGGGACTAGGGATTGGCGGACAACAAAATTCATCGGAAGAACCATGGTATGTAGTTGATAAAGATGTTAATACAAACCGATTATTTGTAGTACAAGGACACGAAAATGCTGCTCTTTTTCATTCAAGAATTATTGTACAAAACATTCATTGGATTGCTGGACATCCACCTTCTAATTCAGAAAATATAAAAGCAAAAATCCGTTACCGCCAAACAGATCAGCCCTGTGTAATTCGTGATATCTCTGATACATATTATGAAATATTCTTTGATACACCTCAGTGGGCTATCACCCCAGGCCAAAGTGTGGTGTTTTATCAAAATAATACTTGTTTAGGAGGTGCTATTATTGAAGAGCGTAGAGTTTAGAGTTTAGAGTTTAGATGTTTAAAATTACTACAAATCAAACCATCGCGCTTGCAGGCTTGTACCAATCTTTGGCTTTGGTTCAACAAATCGCTTGGCAGGGAGATGCCACGCATTCATGTCTAATTCCTACGATTGAAAGCATATTAAAACTTAATATCGATGATTTCACTGATGCCTATGGATCAATAAATAATCTTAAGCTTGGCTTGCACGCGCTCAAAGAGACTCTAGAAAAGCGCAATGATCAACGAGTAATAGAACGCACACGTTACGCGATCAACCTGATGTACCTAGAAAATAAGTTGCACGAGAATACACGCATCATGTCAGCACTAGGAAGTCAAATTGAGCGTATTAATCTCCAGTATGAATCTGTTGAAGAATCCTTGACCGATATAGCTCAGGACTTAGGATCTCTTTATCGTGAACATATCAGCCCGCTAGGACCCAAAATCATAGTAGAAGGCAGCCCAAGCTATTTAAAAATGGAGCAGCATGCGAGCATGATACGTGCACTTCTATTAGCAGGGATACGTGCCATCGTGCTATGGAGGCAGGCTCAAGGAAAGCGATGGGCATTGTTGTTTGGACGTTATTCTATTCTCAAAAATATCACTGCACTAGAACAAGGGATATAGATACAGTTACCACCCAAAGGCAGTATCTCTTTGCATGGAAATGCTTGATAATCGTGCAGCTTGAAAAACCCAAGAAAAATTACTTTCGATTGCATGAGGAGCCTGCATGAACAATAGTTTTGACACCAAATCTAAGCTAGATGTAAACGGGAAGTCGTACCAAGTATTTGATGTAAGTAAATTACCTCAGTCAAAACGCTTACCCTATTCACTTAAAATTCTTCTGGAGAATCTGCTGCGATACGAAGATGGTAAGACTGTCACCAAAGATGATATCGATGCATTTTTGAATTGGGATGCCCAAGCTGAACCAAGTAAAGAAATCGCATTCCGCCCGGCTCGTGTGCTCATGCAAGATTTTACAGGTGTACCTGCGGTTGTAGATCTTGCTGCCATGCGCGATGCGATGAAAGCACTTGGAGGTGACCCGGACAAAATCAATCCATTACAACCTGCGGAACTAGTCATTGATCACTCCGTTCAGGTAGATAACTTTGGTTCTGACAAGGCCTTTGATTTAAATGCAGCGCTTGAATTTAATCGCAATAAAGAGCGCTACAATTTTTTAAAATGGGGACAAAATGCATTTTCTAACTTTAAAGTAGTCCCACCTGATACTGGAATCGTGCATCAAGTAAATCTTGAATTCCTTGCGCGCGTGGTCTTCTCCAATGAAGAAACAGGAATCATGCAAGCCTACCCTGATACTGTAGTTGGTACAGATTCGCATACTACTATGATCAATGGTGTGGGTGTGCTTGGATGGGGTGTTGGCGGAATTGAAGCAGAAGCCTCCATGCTAGGCCAACCAATTTCCATGTTAATTCCTAAAGTGGTTGGATTTAAGTTAAACGGTCAGTTACCAGAAGGCTCAACAGCAACCGATCTTGTGTTAGTCGTAGTAGAGATGCTACGCAAACATGGTGTGGTAGGTAAGTTTGTAGAGTTTTACGGCGATGGACTTGATAATTTACCTTTAGCAGACCGTGCAACCATTGCCAATATGGCTCCAGAATATGGTGCAACTTGCGGAATCTTCCCAATCGATAGCGAGACAATTCGTTATCTAAACCTAACCGGGCGAGATGCGAATCAAGTTGCATTAGTCGAAGCATATGCAAAAGCAACAGGAATGTGGCGGGAATCTACACGAACAGATGTAGAATTTAGCGAACATATAGAGCTCGATCTCAAGAATGTAGTACCCAGCCTTGCAGGACCGAAACGCCCTCAAGATCGCATTGCCCTTACGGACTCTAAGCCTGCATTTATAAGAGACAAACAGGCACTAAAAGAAGAACGCAATATTCAAAGTAAAGGTAGTGCAGACATTGAAATTAATGGGGAAAACGTAACTTTAGCCGATGGTGCAGTAGTAATTGCAGCCATCACATCATGCACGAACACCTCCAACCCAAGTGTTATGTTAGGTGCAGGTCTGGTTGCTAGAAAAGCCGTACAACTTGGGCTTAAAGTAAAACCATGGGTGAAAACCTCTCTTGCACCTGGGTCTCGTGTAGTAACGGAGTATCTTGAAAATGCAGGAGTTATGGATGATCTTAAAAAACTTGGTTTTCATAATGTCGGCTATGGCTGTACTACATGTATCGGCAACTCAGGTCCCTTACCCGAGCCCGTAGCCAATGCTATAAAGGACAATGACCTAATCACTACTTCGGTACTATCAGGAAACCGCAATTTTGAAGGTCGGGTGCATGCTTTGGTGCGCATGAATTACCTCGCATCTCCACCATTAGTTGTCGCATATGCCATTGCTGGTCGCATGGATATTGATGTGTATAACGAGCCAATTGCGCATGATCAAAACAATAACCCAGTTTACTTAAAAGATATTTGGCCAAGCCAACAAGAAATTATAGATATCGTCTCAAATTTCTTATCTACGGATCAATATGTGCGTTCTTATGATGATGTATTTAGTGGAGAAAGTAATTGGAATAACTTAACAGCTGATCAAAGCAAACTTTTCGCTTGGGATGACTCCACCTATATCGCTAATCCTCCTTACTTTGATGGCATGACAAAATCAGTCGAGGATGTCAGTGATATAAAAGGTGCACGTGTTTTAGCTTATTTAGGTGATTCGGTTACTACTGACCACATATCTCCGGCAGGTGCGATTGCGCCTGATAGCCCGGCAGGTAAGTATTTACAAGAAAAAGGGGTAAGCCAAGCTGACTTTAATTCATATGGTTCACGACGGGGTAACCATGAAGTAATGATGCGAGGCACATTTGCTAACATACGCTTGCGCAATAAATTGGCCCCAGGTACTGAAGGCAGTATCACCATACACATGCCAAGTGGAGAACAGACATCAATTTATGACGCAGCCATGCGTTATAAAAAAGATGAGGTACCCACCATCATCCTTGCTGGAAAAGAATATGGGTCTGGCTCATCACGAGATTGGGCTGCCAAGGGACCGCGCTTGTTAGGTGTAAGTGCAGTCATTGCCGAAAGTTATGAGCGCATACATCGCTCAAATCTCGTGGGTATGGGTGTTTTACCATTGCAATATAAACCAGGTGACAATGCAGAAAGCCTTGGACTGAGTGGAAAAGAGACATATAGCATTAGTGGTCTACAAAATGGTGCGGCCAAGACCGTAACCATTACAGCAATGAGTGATGATGGTAGTGAAAAAGTGTTTGAGGTAAATGTTCGAATCGATACTCCTCAGGAAGTTGAGTATTACCAAAACGGGGGAATATTACATTATGTACTGCGTCAATTAGCCGCTTAAATCGCCTCTTTTGATCTAATACTTTGTTGCGATACTTTTTACTGATGCTCATTTACGAAAATGTATATTGCGCTTCTCAAAAGTATCGCGCCTCATCTTAAATCAAAATCTACTGATTTTAGTTAATAATTTAAATTGCACTATTCATTCAGTAACTATTGCTGTATGAAATAATTCTATGCCTTCAAATAAAATTTTCTTAGGCTGTGTGTTAGCCATGCTGGCAGAATTGTGTTTTGTAGGTATGGGTTCATTGGTAAAACTCCTGTCGGAAAATTTACCAAGCCAAAATGTTGTGTTCTTTAGAAATTTGTTTGGTTTACTGGTTCTGCTACCGCTAATCTTTAAGCTAGGTATAAAAACACTGAAGACGGATCACTTACATTGGCACTTGCTACGATCCTTGGCAGGTGTATCGGCCATGTATTGTTTTTTCTATGCGCTATCTAAATTACCGTTAGCCGATGCCATGTTATTAAAAATTAGTGCACCATTGTTCATTCCTATCTTCGCACTGATATGGTTAAGTGAATATATTTCTTTACGCGCAATCATGGCAATCATGATTGGTTTTCTTGGTGTAATCTTAATACTAAAACCAACCGGTACCGTTCATATTGCATCACTTGTTGGTTTACTGGGTGGCGCATTGGCTGCACTTGCAAAAGTAACCATAAGAAGGATGTCAGGCACCGAACCTACTAGTCGAATCGTATTTTATTTTGGATTGATTTGTCTAATCGTGTCAGCAATACCTTTATTTTGGTTTTGGCAAACCCCGGACAGTAAGCAATGGATATTGCTTATCTTATTAGGTGCGTTTGGCACAATGGGGCAATTATTTTTAACAAAATCCTACATACTTGCTCCGGCAAGCAGAATTGCGCCCTTTACTTATTCATCTATATTATTTGCAGCAATCATTGGTTGGGTGTTTTGGGGAGAAATCATAACGTTAATAACCGTTACCGGTGCATTACTCATTATTGTTGCCGGTATTATCATCTTGCGAGAAAAACAAATTAAAGAACTACCAGAAGCTACACTAACTGAAACAATTCCTTAAGAATCACGCTGAATAGAAAAAGCAAGTCCTACTTTATCAGTTTACTTCTAAATTAACTTGGTCTTGCTATTGTTTGTCAGTAATTTTGTAAGGAAACTGGATATAGAAGCCAGGTTCGTACTACCACTTAATAGAACTGGTATGCATAACCTGTTCTGTATTATCAAATTTAAATTCTTATGTCCGTTTTAGGCCGTAAGCGGACATTCTTCGATTTCACCGTTATTAACAAGTTATAACTTACTTAGTTTTTCTTCAAGCTTTTCTATTGTCTCGTTTATATTTTTTTCAGTTCCTACTGGGTCAATATTGACGGGTATATTCGGTTCTTTTCTTCCAAGCATTTTATTTGAGTCTGTTTCATATATTACTAACTCGCCATTGAATAGTAGATCTTTGTAAAATCTCCAATAGTCAATTGCATACTCAAAAGTTTTTTTACCTGAATCAGGATTTATTACTGCAGAATCAATAACAATCACCATACGTTCTTGCCTAAAATCTAACAACAAGAGAATTGTTAAAACCCTATCTTCTGTATAGCATTCTAAATGTACGATCCCGTCTTTTATTAACTTCGTTCTTGTTTTTAAATTTTCAAAACAGCCATATCTTTTATCTAATCTAAGTCGAATTGATATATTTGGATTGATATCAAATGACCTTCGTCCTACGTGTTCATTACTTACAATACGATCAAGAAGCTCATTATCAATAATCTCTATAAATCCAAACAATTCATATTTATGTTCATCATATACTTGACTGGATGTTTTAACTTCAAAAAATTCTGTGATAGCAATGATTGCCAGATATTTAATTAAATCTAAATCTGATGATAGCCTCTTTATGTCTGCAAAATTATCAGGATTTATCACAGGATTCGTACCTGCATGAGCAAGTGCACAACGGCACGAGGTATATAAATAATTTGCAATATCAGGTTCTTGCTTTTCTAGTTCTTCTAACCTATCTCTTGCGTACATAGATACATTACTTTTGTTATTTTTTATTTCTGAAAATTTACTTTGCATCCATTTTTTTTGCTTTTCGCCACTACTAGGTTTTACTAAATTAATAATTTTATAATAACTAAGAAAACTATAGCCTTTATGGTCAGTCCATAAATTATTGCCTTCTCTAAAAAGAGCAAGTGCTAAATTTGCGTCATCAGATAGATTGCATGGCAGGAAGTCAATTATTAATTCACGTTTTATGTGTCTGACCTTTTCAGATAATCCAGTGCGAAAAGGTCTGCTTCCTCCTGATCTGTTATAGATACTTATGTAATCATATAAATTAACCCAACATAGTCTACTTAGAAATTTTGCTATCAGCTCTAACCCACTGTCAGAATCATCATGCCCTTTAACCTTCATGCAAACAGCAGGCATGAAATTGTGAGTTGTGTTATATCCAAGTAAATATAATTCATGCCCTTCAAAGATGATTTTTAAATTATATTCAGGCCAACCAATATTTTGATCTATATTAGCTACAACCCAGTAGTTATTTTGTTGTAATTCAAGCTCTACTTGTTCGCCAACAAAATGTGGAATATCAAAATTTTCCATAATTAACTTAACTATGTCTTTTGAAAATCACGCAGATGGCTCCTATTTTCGAGCCAAAAAAACCTTTTCAAATCTCTAATCATCATTTTTAGTCCGCTCCAATTCATCGTCGTTCTTTTCGATCCAATTTTCGAGCTGTTCTAAAGCGTCGACCCATTCATCGTCATGTTCGTAGAGAAATATGTCTATACAAGTTTCGAGGCGCTTTAAATGTTGTTTTGAGTAAAGCTCCCACCATCGATTTGAAAAATCGCTAATGAATTTGTCCTTAGGATTTTGCTGTGAATAGCCAAGAGTCATCCCTTCATAATTTGGGTGTGCGGCCTCTGAAAGTGATTCGTAGTACTTTAATAGTTTTGGATAGCGATCATTACATTTCTGGAGAATTGTGATGATGTTTATAGCATTCAGTTCTGTGCTTTCGTTTTTAGATCCAAGCACCAACTGAGATGTCTTTTCGGAAAATCGGTGAAAATTTGTTTTGCCATTTAGTACAGAACGAGTAAGTTGATTTAGATAGATAAGAACTGCAAGAGTTTCAATGTTAGCTCGCAACATAATTAGTGCTCCAAGCATATGTTTGGCTTGGTATAGATATAGAGACTGGGACAAAAGATCGTGACTACGCCAGGAGACTGATTTACGTAGAAGTAGACTTCTAAAAGGAGCCTTCCATTTATGAGCAGTTGGTTTACGAGCATAGAGCGCACCTACATCTAAATCAGAAGAAAGTCCTTGTTCCCAGCCCTTCAGTTTAGCTTCAACAATATTCATTACTACTTAACTATTTATTAGTTTGCTTAAATGCATTTCTAAATCATTATTAATGCAAAATCTGCAAATCTGCTTTGGGTTGTAAACGGTCATTTTGAAATTGAAAAATTTTTAAAAATCATCTCGGACTGGGTCCATATCGTTTATTTAGCAAATGCAATTTTTTGCCCCTACCCCTACCTTTATCCAGCTAAATAAGAATTCTTATAAGTTATTGATTAATCAATTTGGTAGTTAAGATTTGGATGGAGAAACAAGTTTCTAACTACCACAACAACCTCGCTTAAAAAGCAAGGTTCGTACTACTAAAAATATCTAATTATTCCCTGAAACTTCTCTCTAGCTCAGCAGAATCTACTGCCGTGCTAAAATAATACCCCTGCCCATTATTTATTCCATATTTTTTTGCTATTTTCAGTACCGCTTCGCTTTCAACACCTTCTGCTGTAGTGGTAAGTTTTAGTTGCTGAGCAATTGCATTTGCATGTTGAATGATTACTCTACTATCTTCATCGTTCACTGCATTTACCATAAAGGATTGGTCGATTTTTAATTCGTCAAACGGTAATTTCTTTAAATATTCTAACGATGCATGTTTAGTGCCATAGTCATCCAGGCTGAATTGCACACCTTGTTTTTTGAATTCTGTCATCAATAAATGAATTTCATCCATATTATCAATGCTAGAGGTTTCTGTTAGCTCTATTTTTAACATATTTGCCAACCAAGGTAGGTTTTTAAGGTTTGAATTCAGTGTTAATTGAAAATCCTTATTTAAAAATCCATTTGCAGTGATATTAAAAGCAATTGGTACATGAATATTCTTTTCCCGCCAGTCACTCAGTAAAGTCAGTATTTTCCCAAGCAACCAAAGATCAATTTTATGAATCAACCCTGCTTGCTCTGCATAAGGAATAAACCGACCGGGGTCTAACAAACCATACGCTGGATGCTGCCAACGGATTAAGGCCTCTGCCGAGATAATTTTTTCATCGCTTAAACGAACTTGTGGTTGATATAAAACACTTAGTTGTTCTTCTTGTATGGCGCGCTGCAACATGCCGATGATTTGAATATCTTCTATATAATCTTCTGCCGCTTCTGCATCATAAATAAATACGGAATCACCTCGTTTTTCAGCAACTATCAGGGCATTCCTAGCTTTTTCTATGAGCTCGATACTGTTCTTTGCGTGTTTTGGATACAGTGAAACCCCAATCGATACACCTACATCTGCCGGTTTGCCTTCTACCGCTAACGGTTCCTGAACAGATTCCGCAATATTTTTAGAAATGGTATGAATATGCCCTTGTGCGACTACAGGATTAATCAGCACGGCAAATTCATCACCCCCTAAGCGTGCAATTAGGTCAGATTTTCTCAACGCACTTCGAATACGATCAGCAATTTCTTGTAAGATAGCATCGCCAACAAAGTAGCCTAATGTTTCATTAATAACTTTAAAACGATTAAGGCCGATGATGAGCAATGCAAATTCATCATCCTCTCTGCGTGAGAAACTAAGTGTTTTCTCTAGCTGTTCATTAAAAAATGTGAGTTTGGGTAAACCCGTTAAATCATCGTGCGTGGCATAGTAATGTTCTAACGCAGAGGATTTCCTTAGATTAACGGCAGTTTCATAATTAGAGTTTGTGGCAAACCTGATAAATAGCGCTGTAACGAACGAGCCAATTGTTAAAAAGTAGTGAGAGGGTTCTAGCGCGTGTGTGAGAATAAAATATAGAAAATAACAAAATAATAAAACTAAGATAATTGCAGTTAAAACGAGTACATCAAAATTCTTAGTTTCTTTTTGAATATTTCGTAGACGTAAAAGTTTTTGGCTTGCTTGGAGAATAAGAAAGATCACAACACATAGCACAACTGACAATGCATAGTTTTGCCAGTTGTGAGTTACAGACATTTTGCACCGCCCTAGTTAAATCTAGGAAAGAAGTGTTGAGTGATTAGCGAAGCGACTGAGACAAGGTAAAAAATGGCCGAAAGCGCGGAGTGTATTTGTTTATACATGAGCAATTTGAATCCATTTTTTTAGCGACGTATCAGAAAAAATCAGCGCTTCTTTTAGGCTTCCTGGATGCCGCCCTCAGTAAGCTTTGCAGGATCGAGTAGTTTTTTGATTTGATCCTCGCTTAAGTCTGTCATCTCTTTGGCCACATCTAAAATTGGCCTGCCGGAAGCATAAGCGGCTTTGGCAATGGCAGCACCTTTTTCATAACCAATCACTCGATTCATTGCCGTTACCAAGATTGGGTTTTTACTCAGTGCCGCTTCTAAATTTTCTTCATTCACGGTAAAGCCTTGTATGGCTTTATCAGCTAATACCTTAGAAGAATTGGCCAGCAGCTCAATACTTTGTAATAAGTTATATGCAATCACTGGTAACATTACATTTAACTGAAAATTACCAGCCTGCCCTGCAATGGTAATGGTGGTGTCGTTACCTAGTACTTGTGCACAAACCATCGCAACGGCTTCTGGGATAACTGGATTAACTTTGCCTGGCATAATACTGCTTCCAGGTTGTAATGCTGGTAATGCAATTTCACCTAAACCTGCTAGTGGTCCGGAATTCATCCAGCGTAAATCATTAGCGATTTTCGTTAAGCTCACAGCTAAGGTTTTTAATGAGCCACTCATTTCCACAGCGGCATCTTGACAACTTAGTCCCTCGAATTTATTGGGTTTTGATTCAAATGGGAACTTTGTGAGTAATGCAAGTTGTTTCGCTACTAGCTCTCCAAATTTTGCATCTGCGTTAATACCGCTGCCTACTGCAGTACCACCTTGTGCTAGCTGGCTAAGGCGACCTAGTGATTGATCGATTCTTTCTAATGCATATTCTATTTGTTGTGCCCAAGCACGAAGCTCTTGTCCCATTGTAACGGGCATAGCATCCATAAGATGAGTACGACCGGTTTTGACATATTGATCACATTCACTCGCCTTGTTTTGCAATGTAGTTACAAGATGTTTTAGCGCAGGTTTGAGTTCTTCTTCAATTTGCAAACATGCGCTGACATGGATAGCGGTTGGAATAACATCATTTGAACTTTGACTCATATTGACATGATCATTAGGATGCACATCTTCATCGCTTAATGTATTAGCAAGATGCGCAATTACTTCATTCGCATTCATGTTTGTGCTTGTACCAGACCCTGTTTGAAAGACGTCTACTGGAAAATGCTCATCATATTCACCACTAGCAATAGTTATTGACGCTTGTTTGACCACTGCCTGAATCTTTTTGGGTAGTAAACCAAGCTCTGCATTAGCGTTTGCACAGGCGGCTTTAATAAATCCCAAAGCACGTATAAACTGCCTGGGCATTGTAAGCCCACTTATTGGAAAATTTTCGACAGCTCGTTGTGTTTGAGCCCCATATAAAGCATCAGCTGGCACTTTAAGTTCGCCCATGCTGTCTTTTTCAATGCGATAATTTGAAACGCTCATTTTTCTTCTCATTTATAGCCCAGAAAGACTAGTTATATATTGTTGTCATCTTAATTTATACAACCCGTTGATTAGGCGCTGTAGTATAATAAGGATTTGTCCTGCTTACTAATGGATTTACGAGCTTAACAAATGAATTTTACTTCACTCACTGCAATTTCTCCTATCGATGGTCGTTACATTAACAAAACAAGGAAGCTAGAAAAAATTGCCAGCGAATATGCTCTGATCAAATATCGCATTATCATTGAGATATATTGGTTAAAGCAGCTCGCTGCAAACTCTGACATACCGGAAGTACCTTCATTTTCACCTACAGCGAGTAAGTTCTTAGACGATATCATAACAAACTTCTCTGTCACTGAAGCCCAACGGATTAAAGACATCGAAACAACTACTAACCATGATGTCAAGGCAGTTGAATATTACATAAAAGAAAAAATTGAATTTCAAAAAGAGTTGCAAAACGTTTCAGAATTTATTCATTTTGCTTGCACATCTGAAGATATTAACAATCTGGCATATGCGTTAATGCTGCGTGATATGCGAAGAGAAGTATTACGACCAAGTATTGAAAAGATTTCTGAAGAATTAAAACATTATGCACATCAATTTTTTAACATTCCTATGCTTTCACGCACACATGGGCAGCCCGCATCACCAACCACAATGGGCAAAGAATTTGCAAATGTGAATGCACGAATACAAAACCAGCTCGAAAAATTTAATTCTATCAAAATCTTAGGCAAAATGAACGGTGCAGTAGGTAACTACAATGCACATGTAGTTGCCTATCCTAAAGTCGACTGGGAAACACTATCTTCAAGTTTTATTGAGTCACTTGATCTAAGTTGCAATCGCTATACTACACAGATAGAACCTCATGATTACATCGCTGAATATAGTGATGCACTAAGCAGAATTAACACAATTCTTATCGATTTATGTAGAAACGTGTGGGCCTATATCGCAATCGAGTACTTCAAACAAAAAATTGTAAAAGGAGAAGTCGGCTCATCTACCATGCCACACAAAGTTAATCCAATTGATTTTGAAAACGCCGAAGGTAACTTTGGTCTAGCTAATGCGCTGTTCCAACACTTTTCTGCAAAATTACCTATCTCACGCTGGCAACGTGATTTAAGCGACTCTACTGTACTGCGCAATCTTGGTGTAGCTGTAGCGCATTGTGAAATTGGCTATCAGTCACTACTCAAAGGTTTATCAAAGCTTGAAATTAATCAAAGTCAAATACAGCAAGATCTTGAAAATAATAATCAAATACTCGCTGAACCCATACAAACTGTGATGCGTAAATATAAAATTACCGGCGCTTATGAGAAACTCAAAGATCTAACGCGTGGACAAGAGCTTGATAATGATAAATTAGAGGCTTTTATTAAATCTTTAGATCTTCCTGAGAGTGAAAAAAATAATCTACTCTCACTTACTGCTTCAAATTATACAGGCTTAGCAGAAAAACAAGCTAAAAACTCTTAGTTTTTTACGCGTCTTCTTCTAGAATAAAGTTTTCTAGTTTCTTAACTAGAGCCTCTTGTGTAATCGTTGGTAAGACAAAGGCCCACCCCATAAGTCTTGGAGCAGTTTTTTGTACGAGCTCCTGCGCTGTGATAGAGGCAGAATTTATTGCAGAATCTAATTCATCAAGTTCCTGGTTTATATTTTCAGCAACATGATTTTTGTTAAATCCGATATCAAACATAGTGTAAGTTTCTTCACCATGCAAAAAAGTCTTAGCCGTAATAGTTAAACCATCAAAAGTCATAAAAGTAGTGATAGTTGGCTCAGCAGCTTCTTCGTTTATCTTATCTAATGACGCAACATCTGTAATCTGTAAAGACGATAATGCGTTAGCGACTTGATATATTTCAGATTCTGAAATTTTTTTACCTTCTGGTAAAGAATTTATAAGTGTAAACTCATACTCTTGGGTGCCCTTGTTTTCGATTGTGACTACACTTCCATCTGGATGTTGAATCTTTACACTTTTTATACGCTCAGGAGGTATGTCTAAAATATCCTTGCGCAGCCATTTGGTTACATCTTGATTTAAATTTAGCTTTTTATTAATCAACCAGCTTTGCTTTTCACCAGCACGCCTAACGTATTGAGAATTTTTACCAGTACTGCCATCTTTACCTGCAATAATATTTATCGGCTCACCTAATCCTTCAATTGAAAACTTCACACCTTGTGCATTTGCATCTGTAATATCTTCTACTCCTAGTTTAGCGTAATTTTCTGGGTTTGAGGTCTTAGTCTCAATCAGCTTAGCTTCTGCAATATCGTTAAAAACTGTACGTATGATAGTAATATCTGCCTCATAACTATCTCGGTTTTCAACCACCCAGTCATTTTCAGACTTGCTAATTGCAGCAAGTAAAGTGTTTCCTGCTCCATGTATTGTCAGTTTTGAGACATCATTAAGCTTTTCAGACAAACCAGGCACCAAATAAGAATTAGCACGAATCAATCCATCTTTTTGATTTGTACTAAGATAGTAAGCTACTCCGCCTATGATAATTGCGATGATTAAAAAAAATAACGACTTTATATTCATATTTCTAAAGCACGCTTTCTTTTTCTACTCCGTACAATGGATAAGATAAGCGCCAATATTGAAATTATTATTGGAACTAAACCAATATTAATAAATTTTAGCTTTGTACCGAGTCTCTCGATATCAAGATCAAGATTGTGTCTAACTTGCCTTAATTGTTTGCGAACATTAAATTTTTCTTGCTGGAATTTTTGAATTTCTGCCTCTTGTTCAGGTGATAGCATTAGTGCATTGGAGTCATCACGCTGATTTTGTAGTTCTAATAATTTTTGTTCAGTCTCTGATAGTTTTGCTTGCAGTGTTTCTTCAGTAGCGCGAAACTTTTGGTCTGCCGCAAGACTTAATTCGTTCACACGCACAAAAGGACGTGATGATGTCTCGCGTCCGCGGATGCTTATTAAATCCGTACTACCAGTTAAGTTATCAACTGTATTAATTACTAGATCGCCATTATTTGCCCATGAATTAAAAATCTGCTGACCAAAGAATTCCTGAACTTGCACCCACATGCGATCACTTAAAATGTCAGTATCCGCAATAATAATTAAATTTGCTTCTGTTTGAGTGTTACCCAAATGGGTTGTATCAGAATCTTCGTCTTCATCTTCTTGTTCAGCTACTGTAGGTCGGCCATTCGGATAGGCAGATTTAAGTTGGCCTTGCACACGGCCCATGAAGATATAGTGTTCTCCTGTTGGTTTGAAATTTTTAGATAACTGGCTTAAGTCTGGAAGAAAGCGAAAGCGCACTGCATCAACCAGTGTGGCATCGTCACTTGAAGTCACGATAGGGAGTATCTGAATATCCGCGCCCTCTTTGGATTTGATATGACCTGCAACACCAAAACTGACGAGTTCTAGCTCAGATGAGATGACATCTTCAGTATTAAGATTTTCTCTTCTGATTGCCAATAAACCAAAATGTCGTGATTGCCCCTCATGTGCACCACCTACGGTAAGCGCATATTTACGATCTAACACTACCGAAGCTGAGTCGTATTCAATTCCCCATGCATCAAATAGCTGTTTTACATTTGAACTGCGCCCACCCTCTACTTCTAATGGCGAGTCTTGTTGTCGAACGGGAGTATCAATCTCGGAATGGGGGTCTACAAAAAATATTGCTTTACCACCACGCATCACAAACTGATCGATGGCATACGATGTAGCATCACTAAGATCCTTCGGATGCACAACCATTAAAATGTCTACATCCTCGTCAATTTTTTTCGTCGCAATATCAAGTTGTTTTAATTCAAACAATTGGCGCATTTGAGCGATGATGGCCCATGCTTTTGTCATTTGTGTGGTTTCGATATCGAATCCGCCAAACATAGGTAGTTGTGTAATGATACCTACGACAGTCTTTTTCGGATTGGTAAGCGTATAGAGTAACTTAGTTACATCATATTCTAGAAACTGCTCACGTTGCGGTTGGAAAAAACCGATGATTTCGGTGTCGCCCACGGCATTACTTGCAGCTAATCCAAAATAAATATTTTCCCCTCTGTTTCCAACTGGAACACCTTGTAATCCAAAAGCAGCTGCTTGATCTTCTTCTTCAGAAAATGGAACAGGATCAACTATGTTAAGTACAATATTTTCATCTGCTAATGACTCGTATTCCTGTAAAAGCTCTTTAACTCGAGTTGCATATGTACGCAGCTGTGGCACCCCTTCACTTGCTTTATCAGAATAAAATAGATACAGCGTAAGCGGCTCTTTAATACTTGAAACAATATTCCGTGTACCTTTCGTAAGGGTGTATAACTCATTTTCAGTTAAATCGGCACGCATAGACGTAAATATTGTGCCACTTACCATATTTACCACTAAGAATAAAACAGCAAGAACAACCAAGCCTATCAATGTTATAGATGTTGTTTTCTGAGTCGCCATAAATATTAATCTGCCTTCTTCATATCTATAACTAAAGCGTTTGCATAAAGCCAAAAGCCAATCAAAGTGACGAAATAAATAATATCGCGTAAATCAATTACACCTTTAGCTATAGATGCATAGTGAGTTAAGAAACTCAACGATGATATTGCATCGACAATACTTTGTGGAATCCAAACCTTAAAGAAATTTAACACCAACGCAGACCCTGCTAGTAAAAATATAAAGCAAATTACAACAGTTATAATGAATGCAATAACTTGGTTTTTAGTCGTGGCTGAAATGCAAGATCCAATGGCTAAAAATCCTCCTGCCATTAAAAAACTACCCAAATAGGCGGCAAATATAACGCCATTATCTGGATTACCTAAATAATTCACTGTAATCCACATTGGAAATGTCAAAACTAATGCAATTCCAATGAACACCCAAGCGGCCAAATATTTACCCATCACGGATTGGCCAACCGAAATGGGTAAGGTCATGAGTAGCTCAATGCTGCCTGTTTTACGTTCTTCAGCCCATAACCGCATTGCAATCGCTGGGACAAGAAATAAATATAACCAAGGATGAAATTGGAAAAATGGAATTAAATCAGCTTGGCCTCGCTCATAAAAACTGCCAAGATAGAACGTTAATGCGCCACTCATGATTAAAAAAATCACAATAAATACATAAGCAACTGGAGTAGCAAAATAACTGCTTAATTCACGTTTAAATATTGTAATTATATTTTTCATGTCAATTTAGCACTGGTAATTTCACGAAATATATCTTCCAGTTTATCGCTGGCGGACTTACTTCGAAGGCCTTCAGGTGTATCATCAGCTAGAATTTTGCCATCGCTTATAATTATTGCTCGTGTACAAATTGCATCAACTTCTCCAAGTATATGAGTTGATATGACTATAACTTTCTCCGGAGCAATGCTTTTAATTAATTCTCTCACCTCATGTTTTTGATTTGGATCTAATCCATCAGTAGGCTCATCTAATATCAATACATCCGGATCATGTAGAATCGCTTGGGCCAGCCCTACTCTTCTTTTGAAACCTTTGGACAAGGTTTCTATGGATTGATTAAGTACTTTGTCGAGATGCAAACGTTCAATAACTTCTTTCTTACGTTCTATTTTTCTTTGGCCTGTTAGCTGACGTACATCTGCGGTAAACTCTAAGTACTGTAGTGGCGTCATCTCGCCATAACTGGCCGCACCCTCAGGTAAGTAACCAATACGTTTTTTGGTTTCTATTGGTTGCTCACTGACATTGAAACCGCATACATTGATCTCTCCCGAACTTGGTGTCAGAAACCCCGTGATCATTTTCATAGTGGTTGACTTGCCAGCACCATTGGGGCCTAAAAAGCCAAGCACTTCTCCAGGTTCCACGGAGAAGGATATATCTTCGACGGCAACTAAATGCCCAAACTTTTTACTTAAGTGTTCTATTTTTATCATGTCTTACACTACTTTGAGTGTAGAGGGGGACATTCCACCTCGTTAAATTGGCGGCGAAATGTTACTAAAGATTCAGCATTTTTCAAGCACCTTTCCGAATCACTATACGTGATATACAGCCAGATTCCGAGTTCGACTGTTTCCCCTTTATCCACCTGGTTATGGATACCTTCCAGGAGTTTTAGTTCCCAAGACAGATATAAACAGCGATAAGATTCTTAATTTAGTGGTTTATACTTTAGTATGATAAGTGACCTAATTTCGAGGATATCAATAGTGGGGATATCAAAAGACAACTTTTTCAAAAACTTCATACTTGGTGTTACTAATGAATGCATTCAAGTTGATAGCCGTAACCTTAATCGTGACGCAATCCTTAAATTGGTAGCCTCTGCACAAGATCAAATTGTGATTATCAGTCGCTACCTAGACCCAACAATTTTTAATAATGAAGATTTTTCACAAGCAGCTTTACAATTAGCACGTCGGGCTAGACATTCAAGCATAAAAATACTCGTGCACGATACTGAACCAATTGTTAAAAATGGTCACCGAATCTTAGAACTGAGTCAACGCATTTCATCTAAGATTGAAATCCGTACGATCTGTAATGACTATTCTCAATTTAATCAAAGCTTTTTAGTCGCAGATAAAACCGGCTACATACATAATCTTAAGTCAGATTTATATGATGCAGAAGTAAACTTTAACGATATAGATAAGTCTAAGGAACTTACAGAAACATTTAAAAATATTTGGGAACTCAGTGAACAAGATTTAGCGATAAAAAGATTATGCATATAAACAAATTTTTATATCTAGTCTTGTTAGTAATTTTTGTCTTAATGGCATCATCAGCAAGCGCAGACCAAAATGACCCACTAGAAATTATCAATCTGAATGATCGTCCAGCAGAAGAAATAATTCCCATTATTAAGCCTATGCTTAAACCGAATGACGCGATCACAGGAACCGGATTTCAGTTATTCGTTCGTACAGACGCAAAAACCCTTGAAGAGATTACACGCCTTTTGCAGGTGATGGATAAAGCACCACGAAATTTAATGATCTCAGTTCGAAACAATGTTGATGTTGGTTCTGAATCAACTGATTTCAATTATTCTGGTAATTATGAAATTGGCGATGATACACGAGTTATTGTTGGGGACAGACCACCACGCAAACAAGGTACACGTGTACGAATTAATAAAAACGAACGCGCGCGAGAAAATGACACACAACAGAAGGTGAGAGTCGTCGAGGGAGGAAAAGCATTCATTTCTGCAGGAGAGCTGCGGCCTTACAAAGACAGAATAATCTTACACCATCGTTACGGTATATCCATTTACGACAATGTAGACTACCAAGACATTACCAGTGGCTTTTATGTAAGCCCGCGATTGACAGGCAATGGAAATGTGACAATGCATGTACAGCCATACTTTCGATCAGCAAACGATGAATCTAACGGGGGCAATAGTAGGTATAGAGATTCGTATTATGGATCCAATTATGGATCGATCGATGTTCAAGAAGCAGATACAACTATCACAGCTAAACTAGGCCAATGGGTACAAATTGGTGGCGTGGATACCGATGCAAAATCAAGAGATAAAGGAATTTTAAGCACCTCCCGCTCTGCCACAGACAGACAAAGCTCGATCTATATTAAAGTGGATGTAGAATAGTAACAAAGTTAGCTCAGCCACCTCTGTTGTAACTCAGCTTTTATTTCTTTGAGGCCGAATAAAGCAATCATTGGGATTGCAGAACGGATTATTCCTCGATTAAGCTTTTCAAAGGCTTGTTGTGCTGTAAGTACGTTAACTCGAATATCTTCACCTTCGTGGTCTGCTCCAAATACACCACCCAATTCCGAAGTATTTGTTTTCCCAATATAAACATGCGCCAGTTCAGCAAACCCGCCAGGAGACGGGAAAAATGATGATACATGATGTAATGCCTCTAATTTGCAATTCGCTTCTTCAATAGCCTCTCGATGAGCAACTTCTTCTAAGCTCTCACCTTCCTCAACCAACCCTGCAATGATTTCAACTAGCCAAGGGTTGCTAACTTGTTCGAGTGGACCAACACGAAATTGTTCGATTAAAACAACTTCATCACGATTTGGGTCATACGGCAATACTGCCACGGAGTTTTGCCTAGTTACTCGTTCGCGTGTCAGTTCATTACTTAAGCCTCCAGCAAAGAGCTCATGCTGTAACACAATTTGGTCAACTTTGAAGTGGCCATCATAAGCGCGCTTACGTTGTTTAATTTTCCAATCCATTGAAATACTTTGAGTTACATAATTTTTAACAGTTCTTCATAATCTTCTTGCGTATCCACGCCTATTCCTGTAGGAGATTTGCACACATCTACATATATAGACTCACCATGCTCTAGTGCTCGCAGTTGCTCTAAAGATTCCTGTTTTTCTAATTCAGATTGCGGTAGCAGCGTAAACATATTTAAAAATTCAACACTGTACGCATAAATACCTAAATGGCGATAAGCTTTATTGCCGTGGTAATTTTCAATAAATGATCGTGTAGTTCTACTAAAACTTAATGCAAAATTATTACTGTCACGAATAACCTTTACTACATTTGTGTTTTGGTACTCTTTGTCGTCAAGAATCGGTGTACACAGTGTCGACATGCTCGTATTTGGATATGTGTTTAAATTTTCAGCTACTTGCTGTATGTTTTCTGAGGGCATCAAAGGTTCATCACCTTGTACATTTACAATGACGA
>CAJHZF010000281.1_pt1 | contig 23338 bp, 25 predicted proteins | sample 9198891 | NCBI WGS metagenome assembly CAJHZF01 (sample SAMEA7708349, study PRJEB35096) | sediment metagenome | biome: marine neritic benthic zone biome [ENVO:01000025]; feature: sediment [ENVO:00002007]; material: shallow marine sediment [ENVO:03000034] sea grass bed [ENVO_01000059] ...
GGCATAAAACTTTGCCAAGCCTATAAAATTCAACATGGTGCTAATTTCATTTCGGCTATGCCCACAAATTTGTATGGTCCAGGGGATAACTTTGATTTAGAAACTTCACATGTGGTGCCAGCTTTGATTAGAAAGTTTCATGAAGCAAAAGTTCGCCAGGATAAGAAAGTCATTGTTTGGGGTTCGGGTAGCCCAAAACGTGAATTTTGTCATGTAGATGATTGTGCAGATGCATGTGTTTATCTTATGCAAAGCTATTCAAGTAAAGAAATTGTAAACATTGGTGTAGGTGAAGATATCCCAATCAAGGATCTAGCGGCACTTATAAAAGAAATAGTTGGTTTTGCAGGCGAAATTGTATATGACACAAGCAAACCAGATGGCACACCAAGAAAGTTAGTAGATGCATCAAGGTTAACCTCCCAAGGTTGGCGAGCAAAGATTTCTCTTAAGGAAGGTATCCAGCAAACTTATAAATGGTATCTTGAAAATCAATAATTTATTAATTGAGCACAGCTTTCAACTATTGATAAATCATTTTTGAATCATCAATCAAGTAATTAATTATTTGTAAAATATCTATAATGGATTGTTAAATCAACGCATTTTAAATGGTTTGGTATGTGAAAATCATTATAATAAATATAAAGAAAAGAATGTGGCTGCAGTAAAATTTAATTGAGGATCACTTTGTTTCTGCACAATTTTCAGCTTTCCATTTTTATTCCTTAGGACGTAAACCGTCTTGAATATTGATTCTATTTTGAAGCTTTAAATTAATAACTTTTACCAACTCACTTAATTTTGATAGTTTAATAGAATTTCTAAATGATTAAATATGATTTAAATATAATTAAATAATTCTTAAATACTTTATATATTACATGTACGTTACAAGTAATATTTTTATAATAAAACAAGTGTTATTTAATTTGAAAGATATGTTTATATTACACTTTGATAATTATAGTAGCGATGCTAACGACCTTCTTCCATTAATTCAATAAAATATTTCTAGAAGCAAAAATGTGCTCTGAATCAATAAATTTTGCAGTAAAATTTGGATATTTTTTTAAATATCAAGTCATAATTTTTTAAATTGAAAGATCCGTTTCAATTACACTCAAAAGAAATTGCTACAAGTATAACCACAATTACAAATAGTCAAATAAGAAAATATTTTAGCTTGTAGTTATGAGCATCTGCCAACATAAATATCTTATAATAATAAGCTTAATCTTTTCGTTTTATTCACTCATCTGTTTAGTTCAGCCAGGTTTAAATTCACCAACACTTGTAGCGCCATATTTAGATGGTGTTTACCAAATAGTAACCCTGGTTCTGCATCCGGTGATTGGATTCAAGTGGATTATTATCCAAGCTTAAGTATTGTTGAGTGTGACAGTAGAAGGTTCACTTCTTACCAAATATTATAAATTTATTCTTCTCCCCAAACACCAGATTTTGGAATTGGTGGCGGTGCGAAATCTGCCTCACTTAATGATGTTTGCTGGCCTTTAAAAACTCGTTTGAGTCCAAGTAATAATTTTGGAATTTCTGAGTCAATTACATAATCAGGAATCCATTTATTATCTTTTTCGCCCATAACAGCTTGCACATGGTACCCAGTAATACGTCGCATTGAAAAACTGGGGCCATGTTCTTCACTGTACCCACATTCAGAGTATTCATTCATTCTATCGTTCAATAAGTTAATAAAATTTTTACGATAATCACCTGCCCCACAAACCTCTAGACGATTGGTTTGCATGGTATTGGCAAGATGTTGTCCAAGGGAATTAATAAATAACTCGCGTTCAGCAGCTGTCATCTCATCAAACACCATACGATCTGCAACATGAGCACCAAATGCTATAAATTCTGCAATGACATCAAGTCGCTGTGACTGTGTCTGGGTTTCAAAGCCTTCATTTTCAAGAAATAGACATGAATCCCCCGCTAAAACCCAAAGATTAAAGGCAATTACACTTGCTATTTCTTCAGGCGTACGCTTGCGGTCTTGCAAATTCCATTTGGTTTTTAATCTAGCCACAATTTTCAACTATCATACTTGTGAGTTACTTTTAACATGATCATCAATAGCACCATATGGCACGTATTTTGTAGTGTTAATTCAATGTTCTTTTATGATCGTAACACAACAAAGCGTATAATAAGCCTATGGTTAATCAAGCTAACTTACTGTGTGAAACAGTTCAGAAAAACTGTGACATCTCCGATGCACGCCATGCCGCGAATTACACGCTGTGTGTGTATCTATTGAAAATGCGCGAATACTTTCGTTGGGAAAATGGCTACTCATACAATGATGTATTGCCAAAAGAAGATATTGGGAATTGGGTACAAGAACGTGAAAACTTATGGGAAAGCTTAGAGGAAGAAAACTTTCATCCGCTCAAAATCGATGGCAATGAATTTGACCCGTTTGATACCGAAAACATTAATAAATTACTTGCGCCGAAGGGTTATGTGTACAGTGGTGGCATAGGCCTGCGTGCCGCCCCGCATTTCTTTTTAGCCAGACTCGAATCCAAAGAAGCCTACAACGATTTCACTATGTATGTATCTGCGGATGAATGCGCGCGTGATTTAACTGCTCCACCTGCCATGACCCAAGGCACAAATGTTTTTATCCGTAGAGAATCATTGCGTAGATTTTTATGGGAAAAATACCAAGAATGGCAGTGGCATAAATATGAAAACGCCATGGCCAGAGCGTTGTCGTACTATGATTTTGAACAAGATGTCGATTATGCGCTCGATCAAATGACGGATAACGAATTAGAAGCTGTAACTCTGCATGAAATCGGTGAATTCATTGCATCACGAGAACTAAGTGAAAGCTGGCGAGAAATGATCATGAGCTTGCCTAGATCAAGGGCTGAAATTATGTCCAGAGCCGTTAAAGATTTACTTGCAGATTGTGTATCTACACTGCCAGGCCTGATTGAAAATTATAATCCAGCGTCACTGCACTTTTACGCAGCAAATTTGGTTTCCATGCGCAAAGAATTGTGTCCAAGTTTTCATGGCGCCTACCAAACTTGGGTGGATACAAATAATCTAAAACCCCTTAAAAAACTGGTTTCTACAGGTGTTAAGCATTGGTCTACTGTGGCAAGTGAATTGTTAGAGTGTTACCAGAAAGAGGGCGATCAAGGCTTAACAAAGTTAGAAAAGATTGTACAACAAAATACTCTCTAATTAATGACTCAAGTACCCGTTAAAAACATGGCTGGCCAGCCATTACAAACCATTAATGAAATTAAACCTTATAGTTTTATTTTTGAACAACTCAATTCACTTTCCCAAGACTTTTGTGCAGATGTAATTCAACGTTTCGAAAATGCCAAAGATGAACAATATGAAGGACGCATTGGCCAGCTTGCTGACAAAAATTCCAGTATTAAGAAATCAACTGATCTCGTAGTAAGCGGGAAAGAGCATTGGAAAGATGTAGATCGTGCACTTTTTCGATCTTTAGGCTTGGCCATTAAAGAATTTCGCGAAACTTACCCTTATTTTAAAGGCCCATTTAAAGATATGGGCTATGGCATACAAAGAACCAATTCTGGGGAGCATTATCATTGGCATATTGATGGCGGAAGTCATGAGTTTAGTCATCGCCAACTTGTCGCAATTTGGTACTTAAATAATGTACCAGGTCCCGGTGGTGAAACGGAATTTTTATACCAAAAACTAAAAATTAAACCTGAAGTGGGCAAATTAATATTGTTTCCACCCTTTTGGACTCACGAACATCGAGGCATCACTCTTAAAAAAGGCGTGAAATATATTGCTACTACTTGGGTAGTCTTCGCTTAAAGTAATCAATTTGATTATCTATAAATCTCCAACTTCACCCGAAGAGTTCGCCAATTATTTTTTATTTCGATGGGAGATGTTACGCAAACCTCTCAATCTTTCTCGCGGCAGTGAACAAGATGAATTAGAAGAAATTGCTTTTCATATCGCGGCATATATTAACCATAAAGTCATTGGTGTCGGCAGGCTTCATGTTGAATCTGATGGCTCGGCACGCATTCGTTACATGGCCGTGCATGATGATTATCGAAACCAAGGTATTGGCAGTAATATTCTTAGAAAACTTGAAAAGTTTGCTAGCACAAACAATTTGCGGGTATGTTGGCTATATGCGCGCGCAGCAGCAGTTACGTTTTACAGTAAAAATGGGTATGTAATTAAAGGTGAGAGTAATAGTGAATTATCTGTACTAAAACATGAAAGAATGGAAAAATCATTGGATTAGGAAATCGCCAAGCAATCCATTTATTATCTTAATTATAAATTAAATTTTTTTCGCCGTATAAAATGTTACTTTTAGCCTTTCGTTTGAATACATATTGCAGGCATATAGATTTTCTGGCCCAGTAAATTTATTCCTTCTCGCTTTTTCTTCAGTCAATTAGATATAATTAATTTTGCATTTTGTAAAAATCATTCACTTTACTTACTGAGGGGTAGTGTTATGACAGCATCTATAAAAAATGATTATGCGCGTACGTTTATATCTGAAGATTGGACGGATGAGGATGCAATAAATGTGGCAATAGAAGAAGGATTAATCCTTACCGAGGATCATTTTAGTGTGGTACATGCTTTGCAAGAATTTTATACGCGTCATGACATCTATCTAATTAATTTGCGTGAACTTCACGATGCATTAGATGAAAAATTTCATTACAAAGGTGGGATGAAATATTTGTATGATTTGTTTCCAGGCGGACCTGTTGCACAAGGCTGTAGAATTGCAGGGCTACATGCTCCTGCAGGAGCTACAGACAAAGGATTTGGGAGTGTAGTCTAAAATATTCGCGGATATAGAGATGCTTTATTCATGGCTTCAAATTCGAAGCTAGTTAATTAATAAGATAACCCCATCTTGATATAACCACTGGGACATACATCTGCGCAGATGTGGCACCCCACACATTTATCGTAATCGGTATCGACGTAGCGACCCATGGCATGCTGTTCTTTCTTGACCCTAAAAATTGCATCTTCCGGGCAATACACCACACAGTTGTCGCATTCAAAACACATTCCACAACTCATGCAACGTTTTGCTTCATCAATCGTTTTTTGTTCTTCCAGTGCGGAAAATCGTTCCTGAAAGTTATTTAGCACGTCTTCCGAGGTGATATTGGCTTCTTGACGCCGATTCATCGGCACTTCTTCGAAGTAAGCCATATGTAACTGATCGCTGGTGGCGATCTCGGTAGCCGCGCGGTCTTCGTAATTATGCACGGCAAAATTCGCAGAGTCGGTGCCCCATGCTTCTTTACTATCGAACTTCTCAGGTTCTAGTTCGCGTTCGCGTAATTCATCCAGCAGTTTAAAATGATGGGTGTCGACCTTGGGGCGTGCAGGTATATCCTGCCCCATTAAGTAATGGTGCATACTTTCCGCAGCGATTGAAGCTTGACCGATTGCCGTAGTGAGTAAATGCGGTTTAATGGCATCACCACCTACAAAATGCCCCGGTTTACCAACCACTTGGTAGACTTTATCTGCATCCATTAACCCCCATCCATTATCGAATTCTTCAATTCCAGTGTAATTGCCTTTCTGACCGACAGCACTTACGATTAGTTTGCATTCGATATCGAAGGCTTCGTCTTCTTTGACTTGCAACTCGCCGTCGACCGATTCCACTGGTGCCACTTTTAATGCCTTGGCACGGCCCATGTCATCTAAAATAACTTCCAATGGGCTTAGACGATCGTGGATTTCTACACCTTCGCGAATTACTGCATCAAGCTCATGTTTAGTTGCCGGTGCTTCGGAAATGGGCCGCCGATAGACAACCCATACATCGGCACTACTACGTCGGGCCGCAGTCGCGACATCATGTACGGTATGACCTAGGATGACATTATCCGGCCGATCTTTGTCCGTAATATTATTGATATTGCCGATACGTCGTGCCACGGCCAACACATCCATCGCGGTATCACCTGCTCCAATCACCAGCACTCGGCCATCGAGATACCGCAATCGTCCTTCATTAAATGCACGCAGGTACGACATACCATCGACACAATTCGGGGCATCACCGCCTGGAACCGACAAAGCCCGACCTGAAACCGCTCCAATTCCCCAGAAAATGGCATCGTAGTCGCGCTCCAGATCTTGCACAGATACATCAGTACCGACTCGGGTATTGAGTTTGACCTCCACGCCCATATCAATAATTCGATTAATCTCGCCTTCCAATACAGAACGCGGCGTGCGATAACCCGGTATACCAAACACCATCATGCCACCGAGTTGGTCATACTCATCGAAAATTGTACAAGCATGACCCTTTTGACGTAGAAAAAAGGCCGCCGTTAACCCTGCACAACCACCACCAACAATGGCAACTTTTTTACCACTGTTCGATCCCGGTGTGGGAAACGTCAGGTTTTGTTGTAAGGCCCAATCGCCAACATGCTGCTCGACCGCATTGATCCCAACCGCTTCTTCTACTTCATTGCGGTTGCAGCCATCTTCACACGGTGCCGGACACACTCGCCCCATTACCGATGGAAATGGATTAGACATTGTCATACGTCGAAAGGCATATTCCTGCCAAGTGGTGTCGCCTACCGGTTTATCAATTCCACGAACTATGGATAACCAACCGCGGATATCATGACCGGACGGACAACTGGCTTGACAAGGAGGAGTACGATGAATATAGGCAGGGCAAATCTCTGACAGTCCGTTTTGAACAACATCCTTGTTCCATTGCGTTGTTATATGATCGCCATCCTTGTAGCGTCGAAATGTAAGCTTATCCTCCGCCATTTGTACCTCCCGCGACAAGTGTTCCGACTGTTAATTTTTGCCGGATGAATTAATTATCATATAGGGGCAATAAGTATTGCTGATTATAAACCAAAATGCGAGTAAGAGAGGTCAACACTCAATGGATATGTTGAATAAGTATTTGATTGTGTGTGTTTATCAATTTATCGGAGTGTTGCAACTTAGTTGAGCACTACCTAAGAACATCAACTCATTACAATTTCAGTTAAAGTCATATCACCCGAGGTATCGATATCGACAGCTTGAATTCCCGGCATTTTATTCATTATATAGGCTACCATAAGCCCTATAGTAGCTGTTTTCTCTTGCTGAATTGCAGTTAGCATTTTGTCTGCCACAATTTGGCAACGCTGTGTGTTATTAGGTTGATCAACCCATATACGACTCATTTGCCAACCTTGATCCATATCCGCATCCATTTTTTGAAATGCATCTTGTGCACTAAGCATCATTTCATCATCTACTTCCAAAGGAAATGTTTTCTCATCGATCGTGACTTTAAGTATCATGAATTTTTATTCTCAATATGCGATCCACAAGTATAGCGTGTAACGAGTATTCAAAGAATGATAGTTCAAATTAAACATTTACTTGGTGAAAAAGAACTTAAGCAAGTACATAAACTACTTGATGGTGCAGAATTTCGAGATGGCAAATTTTCTGCAGGGTTAACTGCTCAACAAGTAAAAAATAATGAAGAACTCTTCAATGAAAAAATCATTACGGAATTAAACGATATAGTAATGAACAACTTAGTGCGACATCCAGAGTACAAACAAGCAGCGCTTCCACATCGAATCGCAGTGCCATTTTATGCGCGCTATAAACAAGGTATGCAGTATGGTGAACATATCGATGATCCTATTATGGGTGAAGGAGATCGATATCGCTCCGATATTGCCATTACCATCTTTCTAAATTCACCTGATGAATATGAAGGTGGGGAATTGGTCATTCAAACACCGTATGGAACACAAAAAATTAAATACCCAGCGGGCGATGCCGTGCTTTATCCAGCTTCAACGCATCATCAAGTAACACTTATAACAAGTGGTGAACGTTTCACTGCGGTAACTTGGGTGCAAAGCTTAATTAGAAACCATGAACAACGTGATTTGCTTTACCAACTTAGTAAAACGCGCGAGAAAATGTTGCGCAGGGACCCTACTTCAGAAGATACAAAACGTATAGATAATGTATACGTCAACTTAGTGCGCATGTGGAGTGATGTTTAACCGCCCAAACTTAATGTTATCTAACACCATTAACAAAAAGGCCGCTAACAGCGGCCTTTGTATATGCAATATTTTACGTTGATCTATCGGTGCGAACCTTTCTCTTCGTGGGCTTCATCGACTACTTCCATGGCAAGCTTCATGTACTCCTCTTTGAAACCATCTAAGTCTGATCCATCTTCAGGTGCCCAATAGCTTTCTGCAGTAACTTCACCTTTTTGCTCAAGCTCGATAAACTTCTTTTGCATCTCGAGCAATTTTTTAATTTTGTCTTGTTTGGAGCTCACATCAAATCCTCACTAGTTGCGCCAAGTAATTTAATAATCCTAATCTAATGATCTGCTAAAAATCTGTCTGTATTCCCAAGTGGGTGCAAAATATAAATAAAGAGTATTAGTTACCACCCACGTGCTAGCTCTTGGGTGCAAAATATAAATAAAGAGTATTTGTTACCACCCACGTGCCAGCTCTTGGGTGCAAAATATGGAGGAAAAGAGTATTAGTAGCCAACCTTGTGTCTACTCTTGGGTGCAAAGTACGCTCAATAGCCACCTTTGCGACGACTTTCCGGCAAACCACCAATGCGTCCTGCTTGTTTGCTAGGATCTCCAGGGAATAGATCGTATAAAGCCTTGGCATTTAATTTTTTTCCGCCCCATGCACTTGCCATGGCCTTAGTCATGTTGCGGGTATTGGGTTGATTACCACCATTATTAATATATTCATCGCGTAGATAATTAATTACATCCCAATGTTTCTCGGTAAGCTCAACACCTTCTTCTGCAGCAATAACCTGTGCGATCTCTTCATTCCAGTCCTCTAAATTGACTAGAAATCCAGTCGGTGTAGTTTCAACCTCTTTGCCATTGACAGTAATACTCATATTCAACTCCTAACAACTCTCAAAATGCATATAGCACGCTGATACTGCGTTGCAGAACTTTCTTCGGATGCTCATGTACTAGTGTGTACACTGCACTCCTCAGAAAGTTGGCGCCTTGTCTAAGCGTGCTATCTACTATTTTGAGATAAATTCATGTTCAAAACATTGTAATAGTTTCTATAAATAGAAATTTTAGTTTTCTAAAGAAAATTCTGATTTATTTTTCCTGGGACTCTCCCACCGCGTCAATACCCTTATGAGGTATAAACAAGCCACAACCAACTCTACGGCCCTCGCCTAAACCATGCTGTTGTAAATAAATAGACTGTTCAATTTCCAAACTATCGATCATTAGGCTCCGCGTGTGTAAATTTTCATCGGGCATGCGCAAAACGTGGGCACGTCCACTCATCATTTTTTTAACTTGAATACCTTCTCTTTTGAGCCGCTCCGCGGCTTGATGAAGAAAAGCTTCTTCATCTTCAACGTTCTCGGTAATGATATAACGAGCAAAGATAGTTGTAAGTGCTGAAAGTGGTTTCTCGCGCGGCTCTCTAAGAATTAATTCGTTGCCATCCACACGTAGTGTTCTACTTACTAGGTCAGTAGCGTCCTGCACTCGGTGCTTGGGTAACCTCAGCATAAAACGCGTACGACGAGACAGATTTAACAATGCATCGGGCTCTTGTGGCCGAATCCACCCATTACCAGATTCAGCCCCATGAATTAAATGAATACCTGCCTGCGACTCTTCTACAAGCCAAGGCAATTCTTGTTGAATGGCTTGCGATAGAGCATAGGCATGATCCAAAGGCAATTGCCTGCACTGCACCTTAAAAGACAAATCGACTATATCGTTAGGTATGACGTACTGCTTTTTCTTTTCTTCTTGATTTTGCCAATACATTGCAATATTACTCAGGAATATTGTTTACCGATGTAAATACCGACTCTAAAATATCTTCCCAATTCTCCGGTGTATCATGAAACGGCGGACGCACATCCATACGAAAAAACATTTCACCTTGTTGAGCACGCTCACTTAATTTTTCTTTAAGTTCTGCAAAAGACTTTAATTCATGATGTTGCATAAGAACTTCACTTAGCCACAACATTGGTTTACCACATCTTGTAAAGCATGTTCTTCATTGGGTTTTGTAATGCGATTATAAAATCTAGCCCGGTAAACCAAACGCTTTTCATCATCACTAGCACTGTCTTTAAATGCAGTTCTGTTATGTAACACGTTGTTACAGATAACCCCTTCTCCTGCACGTAAACGATAGTGGAATAGATAAGGATTGCCTTGCAAAAGCTCTTGTAAAAAAGACAGTGCATGTTGCACCGTCTTATCTTTTTTCCAAATGATGTTTCGTTGCCGTGCGGTATAGCGCATATATAAGGATTGTGATACTTCATCGACAAAAAATACGGGTCCTGTTTGTGCAGCTCGAATTTGTCTGCCCGCTTGTTCATTAGCAGGAATTGTCATTACGGCAGTATCCATCAGAGCTTCAATGTAATTTGGATTTTCATCGCGTAATAAAATGTATGCTATTTCTGGATCCAGATAGGTGTTTTCGCCACCACTAATAGCAGGTCGAACACAATGCATTAAAAATGCACGTATACGTTGTTCATTGCTATTGTAATAACCATCGGTATGCCAATTTAGCGGCTTATTTGTGTAGGGAATGTAGCTAGATTGATTTGCACCCATATCTTGTATGGCAGAAATCCGATCTTGATCGGCACAAAGGTTGGCATCCAAGTTTATTAAACCCAGCTGTGCAGCCAATCTTGAGACCAGCCGTTTTCCTTTGATCGAATCTTGGGCCAATTCGTAGATCACAAAATTGGTCTTACCACATATATTCAGCAAGGAATTTCGCTCACTATCCGTTAATTTTATCGGATTGTTTATTTGCTGCATTAATTGCCCAATCTCTTGTGGGTAATTATTGAGCTTTTGATCACGCCAAGCTTGATAGGCATGAGATTTACTTAAATGATACGGCAGCATTTTTTAAGAGCTATATGAGTTAGAGAGTATAAATCCATGTAACTATTGTTGGTTATAAAAGCATAATTAAGACTACTCGGAATGGCTTGAAATTCACTTATCTCATCGCTGCAATAAATCGTATCTCTATTGGGATAAGCTGTACTTAACTCGGCACCCCATGGAGGGGATTTTGCCAATTTGGTCCTACTTCTAGACTCCTAAACAAATGTCTTCAGGTATTTTAAGGCAAATTCACTTTAATGGTTCCGGTATACTTTATATTCCAACAATGAATCCCACACAACAATACTTTAGGAGATTCCATCATGGCCGATAAGCATCATCCCACCCCTATGCTTGATGAGCTGGAAAAAGGCCCATGGCCGAGTTTTGTTTCCGGCATTAAACGCTTGCGTGACAAACATGAAGACAAACGAATTCAAGGCGTAGCCAATTCTTTATTGGGACAGTTAGAGCATTCCTACGAGACGCGTAAAGGTTATTGGAAAGGTGGTACGGTGTCGGTATTTGGATATGGCAGTGGAATCATTCCACGCTTCTCTGAGGTGGGTTCAGCTTTTCCAGAATCAAAAGAGTTTCACACGTTACGTGTACAACCTCCTGCAGGTAATTACTACACTACAGATATGCTTCGCCAGCTTGGCACAAGCTGGGAAAAATGGGGTTCCGGCCTGGTAACTTTTCATGGTCAAACCGGGAACATTATGTTTATCGGTGCAACTACCGAAAACACGCAACACTTCTTTGATGAAATTAATGATTATGGTTTTGACCTAGGCGGTGCAGGACCATGTGTACGAACTGGCATGTCATGTGTTGGCGCAGGGCGTTGTGAAATGTCCAATGCAGATGAAATGAAAATTCATCGTACCTTGCTAAACAATTTTACTGATGATGTACATCGACCCGCTCTTCCTTATAAATTTAAATTTAAAGTGTCGGGTTGTCCGAACGATTGTATGAATTCAATTGAGCGCTCGGACTTTTCCATTATTGGTACTTGGCGTGATGACATGAAGGTTGATCAAGATGAAGTAAAGAAATTCGTTAAACGCAAAGGACGCCAATATGTAATCGATAACGTAATCACCCGCTGCCCCACCCAAGCCCTTGCCCTTAAAGATGACGATACCTTAGAAGTTAATAACAAAGATTGCGTGCGTTGTATGCACTGTTTGAATGTCATGGTGAAGGCTTTATCACCTGGGGATGACAAAGGCATAACCATTCTTATCGGTGGTAAACGTACACTTAAGATTGGCGACTTAATGGGAACAGTGATCGTGCCCTTTATGAAACTTGAGACCGAAGAGGATTATGAAAGACTGGTCGAGCTTGCCGAAGAAACTATCGATTTTTGGGCAGAAAATGGACTAGAGCATGAACGGTGTGGCGAGATGATTGAACGAATTGGCCTCATCAACTTCTTAGAAGGTGTTGGCGTTGACGTAAATCCCAACATGGTCAATGAACCGCGTCAGAGTTCATATTTTCGTTCAGATAGCTGGGACGAAGAAGCTGAAAAGTGGTTTCAGAAAAAAGCTGAGCAAAAACAAGCTGCCGCTGGTTAGTTAGCATTGCTTAAATTTTAACACACACTTTATATAAGTTAGAGACACAAGCTTAGGAGAAAATAATGGCGCAAGTGCATCGCCCACCAATTGAATCTGGATGTCCTGACGGCTTTCAGTACATGCATCCCTTAATGCGTAAAAATTATGGTAGCTGGGATTATCATGAGCACCCACGCCCAGGTGTATTACTTCATGTAGCCGATAACGAGGATAAGATCTGGACAGTACGTGCAGGTACCCAACGCATCTTAGATGTATTTACTCTACGTAAGCTTTGCGACATTGGCGATAAATTTGCAGATGGATACGTTCGATTTACTATTCGCAGCAACATCGAATACATGGTGGCCGATGAAGCCAAGGTTCAACCACTCATTGATGCATTAGAAGCAGAAGGTTTTGTGGTTGGTGGCACGAAAAATTCTGTGGCCATGATTTCACATACACAAGGATGGTTGCACTGCGACATTCCAGGTACAGATGCATCAGGTGTGGTCAAGGCAATGATGGATGAACTTATTGATGAGTTTCGCGAAAACAATATGCCTAACCGTGTGCACATTACAACATCTTGTTGCCAAATAAATTGTGGCGGTCAAGGAGATATTGCGATTAATATTCAGCACACTAAACCACCAAAAATTAATCACGATTTAGTATCCAATGTTTGCGAGCGACCTTCGGTAGTGGCACGTTGCCCTGTAGCTGCAATTCGCCCTGCGCAAGTAAATGGAAAACCATCTTTAGAAGTAGATGAGAAAAAATGTATTTGTTGTGGTGCTTGTTACCCGCCATGCCCTCCAATGCAGATTAATGATCCCGAGCATAGCCTACTCGCAATATGGGTAGGCGGTAATCATAGTAATGCACGGAGCAAACCTACGTTTCAAAAATTAGTGGCCGCGGGTATTCCTAATAATCCACCGCGCTGGCCAGAAGCCACTGCAATTGTTAAAACAATCTTGCGCGCCTATCGTGACAACGCAAAAGATTGGGAACGCATTAATGATTGGGTTGAGCGCATTGGCTGGCCACGTTTCTTTGAGGTCACAGGACTTCCATTTACAAAATTTCACATTGATAACTGGCGAGGCGCACGTCGCAGCTTGAATTCTTCAACTCATATTCGCTTCTAGGCGTGAGGGAGCGATATGAAATTTGGAATCGTTATAAATGAGGGACCGTATACGCATCAATCTTCTGATTCGGCATTGCAATTTGTCAAAGCAGCATTAAAGAAAGGACATGAAATATTTCGTGTCTTTTTCTATCATGATGGAGTAAACAATGGCACAGATTTAAGTGTGCCTCCTCAAGATGACCGCAATTTAACCAAAGAGTGGTCAGAACTTGCAGAAAAACATGGCCTAGATTTAGTTGTGTGTGTGGCCGCAGCGCAACGCCGTGGCATGCTTGATGAAGATGAGATGAAACGACACGGTAAACTTGCAAGTAATTTAGCCAAGGGCTTTCGTATTTCTGGGTTAGGACAACTAATTGAAGCCGGCATTCAAGCAGATCGCTTAGTTACTTTTGGAGATTAATCATGGAAGAAGGTGAAAGCGTAGTTAAAAAATTCTGTTATATGAATCGCAAGGCTCCCTATGGAACAATATATGCCTTAGAGTCATTAGAGGTAGTGCTGATCGCTGCGGCATTTGATCAAGACATCAGTTTGGTATTTGCAGATGACGGTGTATTTCAACTTACCAAAGATCAAGAGACTGATGGCATTGGCATGAAAAACTTTTCTAAAACTTATACTGCACTTGGGGATTACGATATTAAAAAAGTTTACGTTGAGAAAGAGTCTCTAGAAGAACGTGGTTTATCTGTAGATGATCTCCAAGCATTGAAATATGAAGACGAAGATGATGATTGGGCTGAAAAAGACTCACTCTTTGTTGTGGGACGCGAAGAGTTGTCTGCAATTATTGATGAACAAGATGTGGTATTGAGTTTTTAGAAAGATTAACCAAGATCATAGATTAGCAATATAAAGTTTTACGTTTGCAGGAAGTTATATCAGAGTAATCAATCAAAAATACATAGTTTTAAATTTCCAGGAAAATTTTATGCCAATGTTGCACACTGTGAATAAATCTCCCTTTGAGCGTAATACGCTTGAATCATGCTTGCGTCTCGCCAAAAAAGGCAGCTCCGTGCTTTTATTTGAAGACGGTGTCATTGGCGCAATGCAAAATACTAAATTTAGCGAAAAAGTATCTCAAGCAGTGAATGATTTTTCGTTTTATGTCTTAGGTCCCGATATCAAAGCCCGTGGCCTTCATGACAGTAAAGTGATCGATGGAATAAAAGTAATCGATTATGACGGCTTTGTAGACCTAACGACCGAACATGAAACCGTTCAGTCTTGGCTTTAATTATTTCTGATTAACAACGTATAGGTAACAGGAGAGTCAGATGGCTTTAGAAGTAAAAGGTAAGTCTTACGAGACTGATGAAGAAGGTTATTTAGCCAACCTTAATGATTGGCAACCAGATTTAGCCGAGGCAATGGCCGCTGCTGATGGCGCCGAGCTGGGAGAATATCATTGGGAAGTAATTAACTTTCTACGTGAGTACTATGAAGAGTATCAAATTGCTCCTGCAGTACGGGTACTCACCAAGGCGATTGGTAAAAAACTAGGGAAGGATAAAGGTAATAGTAAGTATTTATACGAGTTGTTTCCTTATGGCCCTGCAAAGCAAGCATGTAAATATGCAGGACTGCCAAAACCAACAGGTTGCGTATAACTGCTAGCTGTACTCAAAGGGCTTCGCTGAGAGGTGAATACACTTCTCAGTTGTTGCTTTTTGATTCATGTTTGCATAAGACATGAGATACCAAGGATTCACAATTAATGTTAGCATTAACCATAATATTCGCAATTTTATTTTATCTAGCGACTGCTATATTAATATTTGGCATCGCATATAAGGTCTGGCTATATGCAAAAATCCCCGCACCCTTAAAAATTCCTACCACTCCCGCACCCACCACGCGCATGGGCGTAGCATTTAGAATGCTGAAGGAGTTGACCATATTTGAAAGTTTATTTAAGTCCAACAAATGGACGTGGTTATTTGGTTGGCTGTTTCACTTCGGGCTACTTTTGGTGCTATTGCGACATCTGCGTTATTTCACAGATCCTGTATGGGCTTGGGTCACCTTTTTGCAACCCTTTGGTAAGTATGCAGCGTTTATGATGTTAGTCGGCTTAGCAGGATTGTGGGGCAGAAGGTTTTTGGTTGATCGTGTACGTTACATCTCTTCACCTTCCGATCATTTAATGTTGCTGTTGTTAATTGCAATTGGTGTTACCGGCGCGTTGATGACTTTCGTGAGCCATACCGATATCGTTTCTTTAAAATCATTTTTATTAGGCCTGATGGTATTTAACTGGTCGCCTTTACCTCCATTACCCAACGATCTAATTTTGATCGTGCATTTAAGTTTAGTAATTTTATTAATGATTATTTTTCCATTTAGCAAACTCCTGCATGCCCCTGGAATTTTTTTCAGTCCCACACGTAATCAAGTCGACAACCCACGTGAACGCCGACATGTTGCAGAATGGGCGACCAAATTTGAGTCACCAAAGGCGAGTTAAATATGGCTACTGCAGAATTTGAAACACCCGCAATTAAAGAATACCCAGTCATACCACACCTGCAAACAGGCGTGATGGCGCACAGTAAACCGTTTGTGGCCAAGGCTGAGTTCCAAGAACAATTGGGTTTTCCTGGTGAGCTGATTGACAACTGGCAACAAGTTGCGATCGACAAAATGGGAGAACTCAATAAAAAATATCGCTCTTTACAAGTATTTCTCGACTCATGTGTGAAATGTGGTGCCTGTACTGATAAGTGTCATTACTATCTGGGCACGACAGACCCAAAAAATATGCCTGTGGCACGACAAGATTTATACCGCAAAGTCTATCGTCGTTACTTCACTGTCTCAGGCAAACTATTTCCCAAACTTGTCGGTGCCGAAGATCTAACTGAAGAGGTTTTAGACGATTGGTATAGCTATTTTCATCAGTGCTCGCAATGCAGGCGCTGTTCGGTGTACTGCCCTTATGGCATCGATACTGCGGAAATCTCCATGGCTGCACGTGAGGTCATGGATACCATAGGCAAGGGTCAAAAATATTGCAACGAAATTATCGGTAAGGCGCAGACCATTGGTAACAATTTAGGCCTGCCGGAGCCGGCACTGCTAGACACGTTAGAAGGTCTAGAGGAAGACGTTGAAGAAGACACTGGTGTAAAAGTTCTTTTTCCCGTGGACAAAAAAGGCGCAGATGTTTTACTCGTCACGCCATCTGCCGATTTTTTTGCTGAACCTCATATTGATGGATTAATTGGTTATGGAAAAGTATTTCATCAAGCTGGAATTTCATGGACATTGAGTTCCTACGCAAGTGAAGCCGCAAACTTTGGAATGTTTATTGGCAGCTACGAAAATATGCAAAAACTTGCATTGCGAATTCGTAAAGCTGCAATTGACCTAGGCGTAAAAAGAATTGTGTTTGGCGAATGCGGACACGCGTGGCGAGTGGCCTATTCGTTTTTGAATACACTTGCAGGACCGTTCGATTTTCTAGATCCTAATTATCCTGTACCTCAACATATCTGTGAGGTGACGCATGGCTTAATCCAAGAAGGTAAATTAACTTTAGATCCTTCACAAAATGATGACATGGTCGTAACCTTTCACGACTCATGTAATATTGCGCGCGCATCACGTATGGGAAATAAGTCCGGCGGCCAATTCACAATCCCAAGAGAAATTATTAAAGCGGTATGTAACAACTTTGTGGACATGCCGAGTTATGCCATTAAAGAAGGGACTTACTGCTGTGGCGGTGGCGGTGGATTATTAACGGATGATCTGATTGAGCTGCGTGTTAAAGGTGCATTGCCACGTATGGAAGCACTTAAAAATGTAGTGAATAACTATGGCGTAACTCATATGGTTGCAATTTGTGCAATTTGTAAGAGCCAGTTTTCAAAAGTATTGCCGTATTATGATTTTCGTATGGATCAAGTCATCAGTCTGCATCAACTCGTGAGTAATGCAATTGTGTTACAACCAGAAGGAGATTTCTCAGAGCAACCGGATGATGAAGAACAAGCCGAAGCGGCTTAATTTATTAACCAATCTTAGTTGAAACTTACATAGGAGCAAAGCATGGCAGTGCCAAAGGAAAAAATTACTCACAAACTCACTTTTAGAAAATTTGAAGATGGAGATTATGTGTGGGGAAATTTTGGCGATCAGATTTTTGAAGCCGATCATTCATATAAATGCCCTACGTATGTACATCGTACACCACCTTGCCAAGGCAGCTGCCCATCGGGTGAAGACATTCGTGGTTGGTTGCAAATTGTACGCGGCATTGAAAAGCCACCGGCCGAGATGTCGATGCAAGAATACGCATTTCTACGCTCTACGGATGCGAATCCTTTCCCTTCAATGATGGGGCGTGTATGTCCTGCACCTTGTCAAGATGGATGTAATCGAAATCATGTTGAAGATTTTGTCGGCATCAATGCCGTGGAACAATACATTGGTGATACCGCCTATGAGCAAGGATTTAATTTTACAGCTCCCAAAAAATTAAGTGGCAAAAAAGTTGCCATCATTGGCGGCGGACCAGCAGGACTTGCTGCAGCGTATCAGTTACGCCGCAAAGGCCATGCCAGTGTGATATTTGATGACCATGAAGAGCTTGGTGGAATGTTTCGTTATGGAATCCCGGGCTATCGTACTCCACGTGACTATTTAGATCACGAGATTCGCCGCATTTTAGATATGGGTAACATTGAAACGCGTATGAACACGCGTGTGGGAAAAGATGTGCACGTGAAAGAATTAGAAGACGAATTTGACGCCATTCTTTGGGCCCTGGGTTGTCAATCTGGTCGTGGGCTACCGGTCGAAGGTGGCGATGCACCAAACTGTGTAGCTGGAGTTAAGTTCCTAGAAGCATTTAATACCGGGCGCTTAAAAGTTACTGCCGATCGTGTGGTGTGTGTTGGCGGTGGTGATACTTCCATTGACGTCGTGTCCGTTGCTCGACGACTTGGAAAAATTGAAAAACTACATAAAGAAGAAGCTCCTGAATACGTCATTGGTGGTTATGTTGCACACGATGCAGCCTATGCCGCTGCGCGTGAAGGGGCTGATGTAACCCTTACTTCATTATTTCCGCGTGTAGAGATGACTGCCGCCGAACACGAAGTACATGATGCTATGCGCGAAGGCGTAAAAATAAAAGACGGTGTGATGCCAGTTCAAGTTGTATTGGGTAAGGATGGCCGCGCCACAGCACTGCGTATGGCGCAATGTAAAATGGAAGATAACCGTCCAGTTCCTGTTGAAGGTACCGAGTTTGATATCGAATGCGATTTAATCGTTTCTGCAATTGGTCAAGGTGGTGACCTCGAGGGTCTTGAAGAATTTGATAACGGTCGTGGCCTTATCGATGCAGATAAGTTTTATGCCGTGCCCAATCGAGATGGTCATTTTGTATGTGGCGATATTATTCGCCCCCATTTATTGACCACAGCAATCGGCCAAGCTTCAATTGCGGCTGATAGCATTGACTACTATTTTAATGACCAAGAAATTAAGAAACGACCAAAAGTCGATGTACATCACTTCAGCTTATTGGAGAAATTACAAGAGACAGGACTTGAACCTGAAGATTACCAACAAGGCGAATATCGCGGCACGGATCAATCTAAATACTCAGTGCATAACTATGAAGATCGCTCAGCACAGGAAATTATTGCTGCCGACGAATTATTTTTAAGTCATTTTCCATTCGCGCCACGTAATCTGCGCGAAGAACATGGACCTGATGCGGAACAAGTTTTAGGTCATTTCGAAGAACGCATGAAAAACTTTACAGAAGAACAAGCGGTAGAAGAAGCCAATCGCTGCATGAGCTGCGGCATGTGTTTTGAATGTGACAACTGTGTGGTGTATTGCCCACAAGATGCAGTCTTTCGTGTGAAAAAAGATGAATCTACTATCGGGCGTTATGTCGACACCGATTACAGCAAGTGTATTGGCTGTCACATCTGTGCAGATGTTTGTCCTACAGGATACATCGACATGGCACTAGGCCACTAAGTGCACATCTAAAAATGCGTCTTTTTCGTGATAGCTGCGTCAGCTCCGGGCTCAAATCCTCATGTATTTACATATACACTGCGGGTTTGCGCGCGACGCTTCCTTGCTCTAACGAAAAATCCACTATTTTTAGGTATACCCTAAAGTTCTTCGACATAAAAATAATACCTACTATTTTAAAAGTACACCCTAAAACTCTTTAGCAGTAGAAAAATTATTTTAGATGCACACTAAAATGTATAAAAAAATCGTAGCATGTTATGAAAAAAAAGTTGGCGAATTTTAGCAGCTATTTGTTGTTGATCATCACCTTAGTTTTTTGTGGCTTGGGAATTCGTTTAGTACTTGCTGCAAGCCCTGAAGATATCCCTCCACCAAAAGAAAATTATAATGACGAAACACTTTGTGTTGAGCCTATAGAAATCATGCGCAAGCAACATTTTGACTTCATCTTAGATCATCGAGATAAAACCGTAGTTCAAGGCATACGCACAAAACAATATAGCTTGATTGGCTGTATTGACTGTCACATTACACCTAATGCACAAGGTGAATACGCTCGTTACTCAGAGGAAACGCATTTTTGTGCAAGCTGCCACCAATTTACTGCGGTAAATATTGATTGTTTTCAATGTCACGCCGATCGACCCGAAGAAGCTACACGCAAGGCGATTCGTCCAAATCGAATTGCCAAGGATCACACACAGGAAATGCATGACTATTTACAGACTAATGCGATGCATTCCCGTTGATGAGATATTTATAATAAATAAGTATGCGCTATAAATTAGACATAGAAGATGTGAACCTCGAACGGCGTGATTTTCTTCGCAATACAGCTGCGTTAGGCGGTGTAACGCTTGCACCCGGCATAATTTTATATCACACCGCTGGTGCAAAGCCTACTGATCAAGCCGTTACTAGCCAGCAGCGTTGGGGCATGTTGGTGAATACCAATGTTTGCCAAGAAGATTGTGATGCCTGTGTAACTGCATGTAATGAGGAACATGGACTATGGAGTTTAGACCGGCCGCAAACCGATGCACAATGGATACGTAAACTTAACATAACAGATAAACAAACCGGTCACGTCACTTCCTTGCCGATGATGTGCCAGCATTGCGAACACCCACCATGTGTGGATGTATGCCCAACCGGCGCTTCTTTTCGTCGCGAAGATGGAATTGTGTTAGTCAATAAACACACCTGTATCGGCTGCCGCTATTGCATGATGGCGTGTCCGTATAAGGCACGCTCATTCATCCATGAGCCGTTGCAAGATCAACTTCCGCACTCGCCACGAGGCAAGGGCTGCGTTGAGAGCTGCACCTTATGTGTGCACAAAGTAGATCGCGGTGATAACAATACTGCCTGTGCAGAGGCATGTGAAAAAGATGGACACAAAGCGCTTTTATTTGGTGATTTAAACGATCCAAGCAGTGAAATATCTAAACAATTAGAAAAACATGGTGGTACTCAAATTCGCGCGGATTTAGGACTCAACACAGGCGTACGCTATCAAGGAATTTAAAAATGCATCTTTTGTTCAAATACTTTGTTGCAACACTTTTTCCGATGCTCATTTACTCTTATGTAAACTCCGCTTTATGTACAGGGCGTACTGTATGCCGGCTTTGCAGGAGCATAAGCCGGTCTCAAAAGCATTGCGCCTCATCTTTGAACAAAATCTACAATTTTTAAATAATTACAAGCATGGAAACGACTCGTTTTAGTTCTATTGACGCAAAATCTGCACAATATTGGATTTTGTTAGGCGTCTTAGCCATGGCTACATTGATTGGTGTGCTCTCAGCTCACCATATGGATGTTGAAGGTCACCACATTACGGGCATGAGTAATCAAATTGTGTGGGGCATGCCACATGTAGTCGCAATATTTTTGATCGTTGCAGCGTCAGGTGCATTGAATGTCGCATCCATTTCATCTGTATTTGGCAAAATAGACTATAAACCATTAGCAAGATTATCAGGCTTATTGGCAATAGCGCTATTAATAGGTGGATTGACAATTTTAGTCTTAGATCTTGGCCGGCCGGATCGACTAATTGTTGCAATGACCGTATATAACTTCAAATCAATTTTCGCATGGAACATCTTTTTATATACTGGATTTATATTCATTACTGCAATTTATTTGTGGATGATGATGGAAAGAAGGATGAATAAATTCAGTAAACCAGCAGGGTTTGTAGCATTTATTTGGAGACTTATTCTGACGACCGGTACGGGATCCATTTTTGGTTTTTTAGTTGCACGCCAAGCCTATGATGCCGCCATCATGGCGCCGTTATTTATCATCATGTCATTTGCTTTTGGCCTTGCGGTGTTTATTTTAGTTTTGCAAGCAGGCTATAAATGGACTCAACGTCCACTAGGTGATGCAATGCTGGCCAGACTCAAAAATTTATTGGGAATTTTTGTTGCGGCGGTGCTGTACTTTGTGTTGGCTTATCACGTAACCAATTTGTATGCCACTGAACATCATGGTATCGAGCGTTTTATATTATTAGATGGTGGTGTGTATACATTTTTGTTTTGGGTGGTACAAATCCTTATCGGTAGTGTAATTCCTTTAGCTTTAGTATTTGTCAAGCCGATGAGCCAATCTAGAGGCATGCTTACACTGGCAGCTAGTTTGGTCATTATCGGGGGTCTTGCTCAAACCTATATAATTGTTATTGGTGGTCAAGCCTATCCACTAGTACTATTTCCAGGCATGGAAGAAAGCAGCAGTTTCTTTGATGGTGTAGTAGCTGAATACGTACCCAGTATTTTTGAAATATTATTAGGTATTGGCGGAATTAGTCTGGCCTTAGTGATTGTAACCGTGGGCATTGCCATACTTGAATTCTTGCCAGAGAGTTTATCTGACAAGGCTCTGCAATTAGACTCGGCTCGTTCCACTTCTGCATAAACTTATTCAAAGCACTGCTCACTTAGTGCTTCTATAAATCTCGTGGCACATCTATTCATTTCCGCCGCCCACAAATCTTCCGGTAAAACAGTATTAAGCCTCGGAATCACTGCAGCGCTGCGTGAAAAAGGCCTAAGCGTTCAGGCATTTAAAAAAGGACCCGACTATATTGATCCCCTGTGGTTGGCCAAAGCCACACAGCGAAATTGTTATAACCTCGATTTTTGGACGCAAAGCGAACAAGAAATCATGTCCATGTTTGCAAAACAAGGTCGAGGTGCAGACATCAGTATTATTGAAGGCAACAAAGGCCTACATGACGGCCTTGCCACAGATGGCAGTAATAGTAATGCCGCCTTAGCAAAATTGCTGAGGGCACCAGTAATCCTGATATTAGATACACGCGGCACGATACGGGGGGTTGCACCATTATTATTGGGTTACCAACAGTTTGATTCAGGCGTAAATATTGCAGGAGTCATATTAAATTTCGTCGGTGGAGACCGTCATGCTGGAAAATTGACTAGCGTCTTAGAACGATACACAGATATCCCTATCCTCGGTACCGTGCAACGCCATAAAGAACTTGAATTAGTCGAACGTTATTTGGGTTTGATGCCTAGCAATGAAGACCAATTTGCACGAGAAAAGATTGCGCATATATCTGACACTATCGCGCAA
>CAJHZF010000059.1_pt1 | contig 23296 bp, 21 predicted proteins | sample 9198891 | NCBI WGS metagenome assembly CAJHZF01 (sample SAMEA7708349, study PRJEB35096) | sediment metagenome | biome: marine neritic benthic zone biome [ENVO:01000025]; feature: sediment [ENVO:00002007]; material: shallow marine sediment [ENVO:03000034] sea grass bed [ENVO_01000059] ...
ATTCTTTCCATCGCTGTTTATTTACAACATCTCAATAGCTACTGCAGTTGCTTCTCCTCCACCTATACAAAGTGAAGCAATACCAGTTCTGAGTCCATGTATGCGCATGGCGTTGACTAAAGTCACGATAATTCGTGCACCACTTGCACCGATTGGGTGCCCCAAAGCACAAGCTCCCCCATGCACATTGACTTTATCACGATTTAATCCAAGCTCCTTTATAGCAGCCATAGCAACTACGGCAAAGGCTTCATTGATTTCAAACAAATCAACATCTTCTTTTTTCCAGTTTACTTTTTCGTAAAGTTTTTGAATTGCACCAATGGGTGCCGTGGTGAACTCTTCCGGGCTTTGGGCATAAGTTGAATGTGCAAGAATTCTGGCGATAGGTTTTATACTTAATCTTTGTGCAAATTCATTTTCCATTAAAACTAGGGCAGCTGCGCCATCAGAAATGCTGGAAGAGTTTGCTGCAGTAACTGTACCGTCTTTAGATTTAAATGCGGGTTTTAAGTTTGGGACTTCTTCGATTTTGCATTTTTCGGGCTGCTCATCGTGATCGACTACTTCAGTATTTACTTTATAATTAATAGTAACTGGAACAATTTCGTCTTTGAAACTACCGTTTTTGGAGGCAATTACACTTCGTTTTACAGATTCAATAGCGAAAGCATCTTGTTCTTTGCGGCTAAGTGAAAACTTCTTTGCGCACATTTCTGCAAAACAACCCATTAACTGTTGGTCTTGAAGGTTCTGTAATCCATCGATAAACATGTGATCCAATATTTCTTTATGTCCCATGCGTAATCCATGTCGTGCCCTCGGTATTAAATAGGGTGCGTTACTCATAGATTCCATTCCACCTGCAGTAACCACATTAACAGTCTTTGCGAGAATTGCATCAAATGCCAACATCACAGCCTTCATGCCTGAACCACACATTTTATTCACCGTGGTACAAGGAACTGACATTGGTATTCCTGCGGCAATTGCGGCTTGTCGCGCAGGCGCCATTCCGACACCGGCTTGCAAAACACAGCCCATGTACACTTCGTCAATTAAATCTAGATCAATTCTTGATGCAGAAATTGCAGCACGAATTGCTATGGCACCAAGCTGTGGAGCAGGTATATCAATAAATTTTCCTAAGAAAGAGCCTATTGGTGTGCGTTTTGCCGAGACAATAACAACTTGTCTTTGAGTGCTCACTTATATACCTTCGAATAGTTCGCGGCCGATTAATATACAGCAGATCTCATATGTACCACTCACCAACTATCTCATAGACATCTGCATAAAAATGAAATGATAGATGGTTTAAAGCGAATTTACTTACTAACAAATCGAATCTAAACATCGATAGTGCCGCCAATAGCAGTTTAAGATTTGGTTGTAATTAAAATATTCCCATCTCTAACTGGGCCGCATCAGATATTTTTTCTTTTGTCCATGGGGGGTCAAACACTATTTCTACATTTGCCTCCCTGACAGTTGGCACGAGTTCAATTTTGCTTTTTACATCTTCTGCTAGAATGTCTCCCATGCCACACCCTGGGGCGGTAAGGGTCATTTGTACGAACACGTCTCTTTGCCCATCAGGCAATTTCTCAATTTCACACTTATACACTAAACCTAGGTCCACGATATTAATTGGAATCTCTGGATCAAAGCAGGTTTTCATTTGCTGCCAGATGAGATCTTCAATTTCATGATCTCGATCATGATTTTTAATACCCTCGGGCAAAGCAGGTTTAGGCAGAGGTTCCTTGCCTAGTGCATCAGCATCATCACCGGCGATGCGGTATAGATTGCCGCGATGTACCACGGTAAAACTTCCACCCAGGGATTGCGAGATGGTTACCTGTGCGTCTTTGGTGATTAAAACCTTATCACCTTTCGGAATGCTTACTGCGACACAGGATCTTTTTAAGCTAATGATTTCAGTTTCGTTCATGGTTTACATATTTTACTCGGTTAATACTTAACACCTACTTAAAATTAGACACCAACAACGCTAATAATATGCAATTTGCACCATGCCATTGTTTAAGCGTACTGCAAAAGTTTTTAAGTCCTCATAGGCTGGGGCGCTTAGAACCTTGCCAGTCTTGATGTCAAACTTTGCTCCATGGCGTGGACATGCAATGATGTTAGCTTCAACTATTCCTCCCGTTAGGCAGCCCCCGTCATGGGTGCATGTATCCTCAATAGCATAATATTCACCTTCTATATTAAAGATAGCTACATTCATATCATCGAGCTCAAGCACACGCCATTCACCTGTATTTACCTCGCTTGCAGGAAAAGCATCAATCCATTCCATGCATTAGACATCTAAGTTAATTATTCTGTGCAAACCGTTTCTCGTTGATCGTTCATTGCAGCATGCATGGTATGCCAAGCTAAAGTTGCGCATTTAACCCGCATTGGGAATTCCTTCACGCTTGTAAGTAATGCGAGTTTACCTAACAGCTCTGCAGCTTCAGCTGTTGGTTCTTTTTCAGAGATGAGTAATTCATGGACATTCTTGAACAGACATTCTACTTCTGCAAGTGTTTTGCCTTTAATTGCTTGCGTCATTAAGGATGCAGATGCAGTTGAAATCGCACATCCGCCTCCCTCAAACCCTACATCTTTTATTACGTCGTTTTCTATACATAAATGTACTTTAAATTCATCGCCACAATATGGGTTGTAGCCATGTGCGCTATGATTAGTTCCAACGGGTATTTTGGGATAATTCCTAGGATTACGATTGTGATCAAGAATTAAGTCTTCATACATTTCACGTAAATCGGATGTCATATCATATATTCCTAACTAACATTTGGCGCCTTATTCCAAATCGCCCAGACTCTTAGTGCCAAGTAGAATATTTTTTAAATGTTGCTCGATATATTGGGCAATTGGTTTAATGGGTAAACTATCTGTTATTTCTTTTGCAAAACTATATGTTAATAAGCTACGTGCTATTTGTTCTTCGATTCCACGTGAGCGTAAATAAAATAATGCATCATCATCTAACTGGCCAACAGTAGCTCCATGACTACATTTAACATCATTTGCATAAATTTCTAGCTGTGGTTTGGAATCTACTTCCGCATCTGGAGACAATAATAAGTTATTATTTTTTTGCTCAGCATCGGAACGTTGAGCATCGGGATGTACATATGCAATACCACGGAAAACTGCTCTGGCTTGATCATTTGCTATACCTTTAAAAAATACACGACTGGTGCAGTTTTCAGCCAGGTGATCTACTCTTGCAAAAGTGTCAAGCTGTTGATGTTCACTTGCAAAATATAAACCTTTGGCAACATACTCACATCTTGGTTCGCTAAGATCCGAACGAGTTTCATTACGCGCCAATCTTCCACCTAAAGCAAACGAATAGCTTGAAAAAAGACTATCTTGTTGTTGATGTATCTTTGATAATGAGATATGAAAGCCTAGCTTGGTTTCTTGCTGAATTTTGTAGTGTGAGAGATTTACGCGCTTAGCTAAAACAATTTCTGTAGTTACATTGTTAAAATATACGGAATCACCGAAACCTATATACGATTCAATAATTGAAGCTTGGCTGTTTTCTTCTGCAATGATGAGATTGCGAAGATGAAACCAAGTAGGGTGGGTTTGTGTTGTGCTGATATATATTAAATGTATCGGTTTCTCTACGACGCAGTTTTTTAGTAGGTGTATATAAATACCATCTTGCATCAGCGCTGTGTTTAAAGAGACAAACCCATTTTGCTCTGTGGTTGCGTACTTGCCTAAATATGATTTAACTTCATCGTTATTATTTTGTAGTTGATCAGCAATGCTGGCTAAATGAATCTCGCTTGGAATTTCATCTAGCTGCGATAAGTCTTCATCAAGTGCACCATCTACAAATACGACTCGGTATACATCAAGGTTAGGTATATGTGCTGAGGATATTTTGCTTTCATTAATTTTTAAATTACGTTTGTTAGGGAAGCTAAATGCCTGCCTTTGCAGGAATTTAAAGTTTGTATACTTCCAGTCCTCCATCTGAGCATTAGGCATGCCGGAACTTTTAAATTGAGTAAATGCAGAATCACGTAAGTTAGCAATCCATGGAACAGATGTGCCAGGTAAATTCTGTTGATGTAATTGCTGGAGAGTTAATTCATCAGGTCTGTATTCAACAATCATATTCATGCTGCGACTTCACCGTCTTCGCGTAACCACGAATAACCTCGTTTTTCTAAATCCTGTGCTAAATCTCGATTACCTGAACGAACTATCTTTCCTTCAGATAATACATGCACATAATCTGGGACAATGTAATCGAGTAATCTTTGATAATGTGTAATAACAATAAATGCACTTTCTTGGTTGCGTAATGCGTTTACACCTTCTGCAACGATCTTTAGTGCATCAATATCTAAACCTGAATCTGTTTCATCTAATAGCGCAAGTGTTGGTTCTAGTAACGACATTTGAAAAATTTCATTACGTTTTTTCTCGCCGCCAGAAAACCCCTCGTTCACAGCTCGTTTCAGCATTGAATCGCTCATTCCTAAGGTATGCATTTTATCTTTTGCTAGTCGCATAAAATCTACAGCGTCTAGTTCTTCTAAGCCACGATGCTTGCGTATTGAATTGACTGCTGTTTTCATGAAGTAGATATTATTTACACCTGGAATTTCAACCGGATATTGAAAAGCCAAAAATACTCCTTCACGTGCGCGATCCTCGGGCGATAGCGCTAATAAATTTTTGCCTTGATAAATGACCTCGCCACTTTCCACGTTATAATTTTTGTGCCCAGCCAGCGCATACGCCAAAGTACTCTTACCTGACGCATTCGGCCCCATAATGGCATGTACTTCTCCAGCTTTTACTTCGAGGTTTAATCCTTTTAGTATCAACTTATTGTCTACGCTAACATGTAAATTTTTAATACTTAACATACGAATATACTTTTTAAATGTTGAAACTTTCTCCGCAACCACAAATATCTTTTATATTTGGATTGTGAAATATGAATTCTTCACTCAATCCTTTTTTCTGATAGTCCACGCATGTACCTTTTATAAATGGAAAGTTAGCATGATCAACATAGGCGAAAAGTCTATCGTTAATCTCAAACGCATAATCATCTTTATTAAATTCGTCAATAAAATCGATGACATACATTAGGCCAGAACAGCCTACTTTTTTGACGCCAAACTTGATGCCAACACCTGTGTCGCGCATTTTGAATTGTTGTGTAATATGGTCAACTGCAGCTTTTGTAAAAGTGATATGATCACTAAGCTTTATATGATTAGTGCTTAAGTTTGGTAGTATTTGATTGGTATTTTCCATTATATTTCAAGTGTATCAACCAACTGTCCCTTCTAGACTTACATCCATCAACTTTTGTGCTTCTACGGCAAATTCCATAGGAAGCTGATTGAATACTTGTTTGCAAAACCCATTAACGATCATTGATATGGCATTTTCTTCTGATAAACCACGTTGCTGGCAGTAAAATAATTGCTCATCAGATATTTTTGAAGTAGTGGCTTCATGTTCAATCTTAGCGCTTGAATTATTAACTTCGATATAAGGGAAAGTATGAGCACCACATTTATCACTCATTAATAAAGAGTCACATTGTGAATAGTTTCTAGCATTACTTGCATTTTTCCCAACTCTAACTAAACCACGATAGCTATTTTGCCCAAAGCCTGCAGAAATACCTTTCGAAATTATTGTGCTACGCGTGTTTTTACCAATATGTGTCATTTTGGTGCCGGTATCCGCTTGTTGATAGTTATTAGTTACTGCAACAGAATAAAATGAACCAACAGAGTTATCGCCGCGTAACACGCAACTTGGATATTTCCAGGTAATCGCTGATCCCGTTTCAACTTGGGTCCAAGAAATTTTTGAATTTTCGCCTCGGCACTCTCCGCGTTTGGTAACAAAGTTATAGATTCCACCTTTTCCTTGTTCGTCACCAGGGTACCAATTTTGTATAGTTGAATATTTAATTTCAGCATTATTTAGAGCAATTAGTTCCACTACCGCAGCGTGTAATTGATTTTCATCACGCATCGGTGCGGTACAGCCTTCAAGATAACTCACATAGCTACCTTCATCGGCAATGATAAGTGTTCTCTCAAATTGTCCAGTTTTTGCAGCATTGATTCTAAAGTATGTAGATAACTCCATAGGGCAACGAACATTTTTAGGGATATAACAAAATGAACCATCAGAAAAAACTGCAGAATTTAGTGCTGCAAAATAGTTATCGCTTGATGGCACAACACTTCCTAAATACTGTTCAATTAATTTTGGATGTGTTTGTACTGCTTCTGAAAATGAACAGAAAACGATACCTTCTTTTGCGAGTCGTTCTTTAAATGTAGTTGCAACTGAAACACTGTCGAATACCGCATCGACTGCAACACCGGCGAGTACTGCGCGTTCTTCTAAAGGAATGCCTAATTTTTCATAAGTCTCTAGAAGTTTTGGATCAACTTCGTCCAAACTTTTTGGTCCATCACTCTGTATTTTTGGCGCCGAGTAGTAGGAGATCTCTTGGTAGTTGATGGGAGTTAATCTGAGCTTGGCCCAATTTGGAGGGGTCATGGTTAACCAATGACGGTAAGCGCAAAGTCTCCATTGCAATAGAAACTCTGGCTCGTTTTTTTTGGTTGAAATTAGGCGAATAACATCTTCATTCAGACCCGGGGGAACCGTGTCGGCATCGATGAGTGTGTAAAATCCATGCGCATACGCCTTATTGACGAGTGCACTGACTTGATCTGATTGAGTTGATAATTTTTCAGTCATGGCAAAATATAACTCAAAATACCTGACTAAATTACTCGGATATATATTGTCAAATAACCTAGTAATTTAGTCAAGTATGCAAAAGAGATATCAAGCAGCATGCCAGGGCAAGTTATGTCTAGCATAAGCTGTTAAGCCTTTTAGGATGAAGAAGTTGCTTCGCTGGTTAACTATCTTCGAGTACGCGAGCTAATTGACAGGGATCTTTACTTGCAAAACGCTATCCCTCAACGCTAATTCAACATTTTCGATTTTGCATAAATGCTAATAAGAAAAGTTAATAATATGCATTTTATTGCTTTATAGATTGGTCTCAGAGAGTTTAAAAACTTAACTCAATAAAAAATGTCAAATAAAAAAAATAGATAAAACTTTATTACTTTTTTATTAATTTAGTAATTGTAGTGAAACATATATTAACCATCGAACATTTTTGGCATGACCTGGTACGGTTTACGAAGGATTATTGGTTCGAAGTTGCAATGTTTTGTGTTTTTGCAGCAATAGTTCTTTGGCTTGGCATTCAATTGTTTAGCTTTTAAATAAGCAGGTATTTCGAACTAAAAAATCTGACACAGTGTATGCTGTAAGATAGTGTATGTATTATATTAAGAGGGTGAAATTGTAGATACTTTTTATGAGACAAGCTTATTTTGTGTGTTATTGATGTAGTTTTTTTCATTAGTTTAAATCTAGTAAAATTAGTTTCAATAGGGCTAATATAAGAATATAACTCGAAATAGTCCGCAATCTTACTCTCTTGCATGTATTCTAATGCATCCCATCCTAAAATATACATTTCAAGGTAGTGCTGATGACATAATACACCATTGGTTTTTACGGAGGATTAAACGTTGACGAAGTTATATGTTTTATTGAAAGTGAAATGCTGGGAGAAAACTGTTTTTAATTTTCTAAAATGTAATCGTATCTAAGTCTCTACAAAATTCATTATTTATACTACTTGATTGAGATATAGTTAATGTAAAGATGTTATCCTTAAATCAGTTTATATTTGTAAAAGCTATATATCGTTGGTTTTTACTTATCCCTATTAATAAAAGTCTAAAAATTTTATTTTAAAAATAGAGATAATCGTTCCTACCTCATGAAATTATTCACAGCTAATGTGAAACAAGTAATGGGATAGTAGAATGTTTCAATAAATGTTTTGAAGTGCCTCCAAATACAGATTCTTGAAATCTTGAATGCCCATACACGCCCATTACAATTAAGTCTGCTCTATGACTTTTTGCGGCATTTAAAATTTCTTCTGCGATTTTTGATTTTGTTCTTTTAACTATTTCGATTTTTACCTTTATACCATGATGTGAGAGATAGTTTTTTAAGCTTTGGCCTGAAATGAAAAGGTGTTTATCTGAATATTCCTCTTCAGGAACCATAACTACATGAACATCATTTGCATGTTTAAGCAGAGGTATAGAATCATGTACAGCACGAGCAGCCTGTGGGCTCTCGTTCCAAGCGATAACAACATTATTTAATAGGGAAAATTTCTTTTTCTTATTTGGTAATATTATAAGAGCTTTTCCGATACGGGTTGATAAATAATCGGGGATTCTTGTTTTTGCACTTGATGTATGTTCAGCAAATAATTGTGGTGCGATTGCTAAATCAGAAAAACGTGAATAGCTAATAAAAGTATGGATGTCTATTTCTTCATCCTCAATCCATTCATAAACAATCCCAAGCTTTTTCGCTTTAGAAATAAATAAATGTTTAGCACGTTTTACTACTTCGCTAGTGTGTTCAAGTTGCTCTTCTATCGGTGCAGATAGTACCGTCGTCCCATGATATCTATTTGCATGAATTTGTGGTGAGGGAGGTATAAATACTGCTGTTACAATCGCATCATAAATAGCCGCTAGTTCAAACGCGGTATCCATACGACTTTCTGTCGTTCTGCCTGCATCGCATAAAATGAGTACATCTTTAATTTCCACTCTGATGTAGCCTATTTAAAGAATTATTGATGTTAGTTTTATATCTAGAAATGACATAAATTTCTATATGTAAATAAAATAGCTTGGAAACTATTAAAAAAACTTATAGATGTACGCATAAAATAAGAGTTATAAATCTATTTATTATGAAAAATAAATTAAATTTAATCATGTTTTTAAATGAATTGGCTACACAATTGCACCGTGCTATACATTACCGCATCAAGACCATTAATAATAATTTAAGCGCCTATGCAGTAAAGCGTTGCATTACCGCCTATTGCAGTTGTATTGGTTGTAATCGTGCGTTCAGTACTAATCAGGAATAAATTATTTGCGTTAGCCAACGGGCCACCAGTGGCCTGATTGTCCAGATCTGCGATTAAAGGTATAAGTGGGCCTTCCTGATTGGCGAGAAGTTTTTCTATTTCAGCTAAATATGTTTCAGTAGTAAAACAAATATAACCAGAGATTCTGGAATCAGAAAATATATTTGACACTAATGTCTGGTTTTTTATAGGCAAATAAAAATAACAAGTTGCATTAAGTTTTGAATGTATTAACAAATGAGTTAAAAATGAACTAGTAAATAAAGTATTTTTACTTGCGATAACAAGTAAAGGATTTCCGATTGCAATTGTTGCAGCTAATGCGCTGGCGAAACCAAGTAAAAAAGGGCTTGTATCACAATAGAACACAAAAACACCGCGATTATGTAAGTGCAATTCATTTCGCTCACCTGTTGGTCCAAATTCAAAAATAATCTGTTTGTAATTATTAAGCACATAATTTATGTATTCATTAGTTACAGAGATCGCTTGATCTAGTTCCTTGTTGACGATATTTTCATCTATGCTAAATTCTGAAGAATATAAATCAATAATTTGATTTCGGTATCTATCTAAGTTTTCGCAGACATGTTGTAAATATTCAACACGCTGTTCATTTTTTATACTATCAAATTCATTGAGATTATTTTTGGCCAAATATATCACTTTATTAATATGTTCTGTATTTGAAAATTTTACGCTTGCTTTAATGTTAAACTGCTTTGAGTTTAGAGATATATTTTCAATTTTGTTTGATAGATTAGCATCAATTGAAGGTTCAATTGAATATTCTTTTTTTGCAAATAAGCCATTTTGGATTTGTTTGTTGTCAAAATTAGAATGTGAAATACTCAAATCGGTTCGAGATTCATGCGTAAATTTATATAGATAATGTGGACCGCCAGCTTTAGGCCCGGTGCCAGACATTCTTTCACCGCCGAATGGTTGTATACCAACTGTAGCTCCTATCATATTTCGGTTGATGTAAATGTTTCCTGCGCGAATTATTTCGCTGGTTGCTTTTGTAAATGAATTGATCCGACTATGCGCGCCAAAAGTGAGTCCGTAGCCCGAACTATTTATTTCATGAAGCACATCATCAGTTTCAAACGCTGCGTACCTAATAACATGCAATATAGGTCCAAATGCCTCTTTTTTAATTTGCTGGATCGATTCAATCTCGTATGCACAGGGCGCAAAAAAGTAGCCTTCTTTTAATGAAGATAGAGTTTTGGATTTATAGATCAGCTGTCCAGACTTAGATAATTCTTGTTCATATTGTTCCAGCTCTTGTTTTGCATTTTGATCAATAATTGGTCCAATATCTGAGACAATATATCTTGGGTCGCCCATTTCAAGTTCTGACATCGCGCCTTTTAAAAGGCGTAAAAATTCTTCGGCAATCTCTTCTTGTACATATACGACACGAAGAGCAGAACATCTTTGGCCGGCACTATCAAAAGCAGATTGAATGACATCCATTACAGCTTGTTCGAGCAGAGCACTTGAATCAATGACCATTGCATTGATTCCGCCTGTCTCTGCAATAAAAGGCTTGCAGCAGCGATGACCATAATTTAGTGCTTTACGAATATCACGGGCCACTGCGGTGCTGCCAGTGAATACTGCACCTGCTATTCTGTGATCGTTCACAATAGCAGCACCAACTTTTCCATTACCTATTATTAGGTGTAGTACTTCAGTGGGAATTCCTGCTTGGTACAGTAACTGCACGGCCTCAGTTGTGATTAATGGAGTTTGTTCAGCAGGTTTGGCAACTACAGTATTACCCGTAACCAATGCAGCAACAATTTGTCCTAAAAAAATCGCCAGTGGAAAATTCCAGGGGCTGATACAGGCAAATACTCCACAGCCAATGTACTCTACTTTAATCGTAGATCCTGCAATCAAGCAGGAATTATTAAAAAGTCTGTCTGCTTGATCTGCATAATAACGACAGTAATCTACCGCCTCTCGGATTTCTGCAACAGCATTAGCAATTGTTTTTCCAGCTTCTAATATACAGAGGGTAATGAGCTCATTGGCATGAGATTCTAATAATTCTGCAGCTTTAATTAGGCAGTTTGCTCGATAGATAGGGGTGGTGGTATGCCAAGATGGGTAAGCTTGCTGTGCATGTTGAATTGCTAAATCTATATCCTCTTTAGTGGCCCAGACAACAGATCCAATTTTGTTATTTTTATTAGCAGGAGTATAGACGTCAATTTCTTTTCCCTGTCGCATTTCGCCGTTGATTATCGATGTGGCACGCCATTTATGAGTAGAATTTTCTTCTAATTGTTGTTTAAGTCTTAATAGTGTTTCCTCATTGGTTAAATCTAAACCCTTAGAGTTTTTTCTACGAGGTTGATAAAGATTGAGCGGTAAAGAAATTTTGGGATTTGAGACTGAGGGTTGCTGATTTAGAGATTGTATTGGGTCCGCAGCAACTTGTTGGATTGGTATCGATGGATCTAAGATTTGATTTACAAAAGAACTATTGGCGCCATTTTCTAAAAGGCGTCGAACTAAGTAAGGAAGTAATTCTTTGTATTTACCGCAGGGTGCATACACTCTACAGGGAAGACAAAACTCTTTGGATGCAACGATGAATGAATATAATTGTTCACCCATCCCATATAAACGTTGAAATTCAAATTCGCGATAATTCCTCGAAAAATTTAAAATAGCAGAAATAGTATGCGCATTATGAGTTGCAAACATTGGATAGAAAACATCTGTATGATTTAAAATTTTTTTTGCGCATGCAAGGTACGAGATATCTGTTGATTCCTTGCGTGTGAATACAGGGTAGTTTTCTAAACCGAGCAATTGTGCATGTTTAATTTCAGAATCCCAATAAGCACCTTTTACAAGTCGTAACATTAGTCGTCGGTCTGTGATCATTGCAAGATCGGCAAGCCAGTCGATAACGGAAAAGGCGCGCTTCTGATATGCTTGAACCGCAATACCTAAGCCATTCCAATTTCGTAAACAAGATTCATGACAAAGAGTTTCAAACAAATCGAGCTGCATATCTAATCGATCCACTTCTTCAGCATCAATTACAAAGCTTATGTTTGCTTGTTTTGCTTCTTGTGCCAAATCTTTTAGGCGAGGATAAAGACGATTAAATACTGATTTATATTTGGCAAATTCATAACGAGGATGTAATGCAGATAGCTTAATAGACACACCTGGTCCGATTACAGGATCATTCTTTTCAGATTTTTTTATATGTTTGATTGCATGCATATACTTTTCAAAGTATTTGTATGCGTCTTCGCTTGTGATCGCTGCTTCTCCCAGCATGTCAAATGAATACCTATAAATTCGATTATTACGTTCTCTACTTTTTTCAAGCGCATCTTGAATTTCGCTACCAATAATAAAGTGGTTGCTAATTATTTTTATTGCTTGCTGTACTGCTTGACGTATGACGGGTTTGCTACCTTTGGATAAAATTTTACTCAGCGCATTATGTAGTTCGCTGTTTTCACTATTTCTTGCATGAAGTATTTTTCCAGTTAATAAGAAAGCCCATGTGGATGCATTAACAAACAACGAACCACTACGTCCAACATGTTTCTCCCAATTAGCTGATGTTAATTTATCTTGAATTAATGCGTCACCTGTCTTGGTATCAGGAATTCGCAGAATAGATTCCGCGATACACATGATAGTTATTCCCTCATTTGTTGAGAGGTCGTATTCTTTTAAGAAAGCATCTAACATTCCTACATGAGGTAGCTTTCTGATCTTGGTTACTAAATCTATCGCAACATTTTTAATACTTTCTTGGACTGTGTTTTTTAAATCAATGTACCTAATTAACAGCGGGATACGGACATCTTCATTTTCTAAATGAGCATTGAATATTGCTTGTCTAAGTCTGTCTCTTTTAGGAAGCCGGTAGAAGAAAATCATGGTCAGAAATTTAGCTTATATTGGTTGCAAAATTTAATGCCTTTGTAAAACACGTTAACTCATTATGCATTTTATGAAGCCTTGGTTACTCTAAAACAGGTCAAGAACTATATAATTAAATAATCCCACTTATAAATAATTTTTTAGTTCTTCTTGTCTATATTTATATTCAGCAACACTGCAGTTCATCAAGGCTATTGTTCGTCTGGATAAATATATCTCATATGCAAATCTGTATATTTAGATCAAACCAATTCGTTTAGAGTCTAAATGCTATAGCCTTAATCTTCTTACTATTTGTAAAAAGGCTTATTTATGGTTGCAAGGGCATATGACATTTTTGTTGAAACAAGGGCTAAACCAATGACCCATGCGTTTGCTACTGACTATGTTAATTTAATTGGGTTTGCTTGTGGTATGGGTGCCACCAATCCAGATTGCGCATATGGTCCCGAAACTTTAAATCCAGAGTTAGATCATGATCATATAACGGCAAAAGTTGCGATTGATATATTAATTTAGAGCTTAGTTAAGGTTTAATAAATGAGTATTACAAATAATTTTATGAAGTTAGAAGATAAATATTGTGCTCACAACTATGATCCATTTCCAATTGTTATTGATCATGGTGAGGGAGTATATCTGTGGGATGTGGAAGGAAATAAATATCTTGACATGATGAGTGCCTACTCTGCAGTCAGTCATGGTCACAAGCACCCGCGATTACTAAGTGCCCTTAAACAGCAAGCCTCAAAGCTTGCAGTTATTTCGCGTGTATACCATAACAACTGTTTACCAAAATTTATACAACGCGCATGTGAACTAATGCAGATGGACATGGGATTGCCAATGAACACTGGTGCAGAAGCAGTAGAAACTGCATTAAAGGCTGCACGCAAATGGGGTTACAAGGCAAAAGGGATTCCTGAAAACCGTGCAGAAATAATCGTGTGTGAAAATAATTTTCATGGTCGAACCATCACAATAGTCGGCTTTTCGTCAGAAGAACAGTATCGAAAAGGCTTTGGGCCATTTCCAAAAGGCTTTGTAAAAATCCCATTTGGAGATAGTGCTGCACTAAGAACCGCAATTAATAAGAACACTGCCGCGTTTTTAGTTGAACCGATTCAGGGAGAGGGGGGTATCATTGTTCCTGTTGAAGGATACTTGTCCGAGTGCGCAGAAATTTGTAAGCAAGAAAATGTGCTTATGTTGTGTGATGAAATTCAAACAGGTCTTGGACGCACGGGGAAAATGTTGGCAAGTTGGCATGACGCAGTAAGTCCTGATGGAGTCATGCTAGGTAAAGCCTTGGGTGGTGGATTTTTACCAGTATCAATGTTTTTAGCAAGAAAAGAGGTCATGGATGTTTACTCACCTGGTGATCATGGTAGTACATTCGGAGGTAACCCCTTGGCAGCTGCAGTAGGCCTTGAAGCGCTCAATGTTATAGTTGAAGAACGATTAATGGAGCGTGCTGCAGAATTAGGTGAGTATCTGTTAACTAATCTCAGACAACTGGAAAGCCCTATTATAAAGTCTGTCCGCGGTAAAGGGTTGCTTACGGGCGTAGAAATTGATACCCGTTATTTTTCTGGTCGAGAGTTTTGTAATGCGTTAATTGCAAAGGGTGTTTTAAGTAAGGAGACGCACGAAACTGTTATTCGTTTAGCGCCACCCTTAATCATAAGCAAAGAGCAAATAGATTTTGCTTTAGTAGCTATTCGTGAAACACTGAAAGAGTTTGAGTTTCATTATCGAAAATCTGCTTGATTAAAGATGATTGACTGCGACTGAATTTCGAATTACTTCTATCAATTATAGGCCCAAGGAAGGGCCGTAAGCTAATGCTAGAGTGGTGGTTCGGTCATCTGCAGGCTAACACAAGCGCGACAATTAAAAGAAGTTTACTCTTCGCGTAGTTTTACTAACTTAGATAAACCGTTTCGGCTCTCCGTTTATCATCATTTCTATTCTGTCTAATTTGTTTAAATTTTTTTGCAAGTAATTTCCATTTACTTTCCTCAAGCATCGCATCAACTTTTGAACGACCGGCTTTATATCCAGCTTCCATGGCTTGACCTTTTGTTTTGAAATTAGGTCGAACAGTAAAGCACTGAGTTTTTTTACCATTATCGATGCAAAATGTGGCATAGAAGTCCCTTGGACTTTTTTCATGTACTGTTGGTACTACATATCGATTTTTGTAGAAAGAAGCTTGTAACATCAGATCTATTATTATTGCTTATAAAGTTGATTAGCAATGTTATTAAATAATGCATAAATCCTATCTAATTATTTGGGGCAAATAAAGTGATAACTGCAGATCCTAAAGAAATATAAACGCTAGATGGCTTAGATAAGGGTATCTTAGAGAGAAGAGTTTGGCGTTTTGTTACTTATTACCAATCTCGTTGGGAATTAGCAAAAGCAGTTTAATAGTAATAAAAATACAATCGTAGAAATTTCAAAGAAATGAAAATAACATTCAGCGATAACAAAAGCTAAACACTATTTGTACAATTTGATAAACGAACAGATAATTGGAAGTCTTCAAATTGACTTTAACTAGACTTAGTCGGTAAAACGAATTTCATAACAAGGCACATATTGACTTCCCGCTATTTTCATCCGCTGCCGGGATTCAAACGACTGCAGCAGCGCGGCCAGGGGTTGCATCACCGCTTGTTCCCCTTGCAGCGTAAAAGGGCCGTGGTCCTCCACGGCACGAATGCCTTGCTCTTTGACATTGCCGGAGACAATCCCTGACAGGGCATTGCGAATATTGGCTGCCAATGAAAATTGTGCTTGGTTATTATGTAATTGCAGTGCGCCCATGTTTTTATGCGTGCAATGGAAAGGCCGTTGAAACGCCGGTTCGATATTCAAGGTCCAGTTAAAGTAAAAGGCATCATTTTTTTCTTCTCGATAGGCGCGCACCTGCTCAATCCCTGCCTGAATGTCTTTTGCGACCGCGATCGGATCATCAATAATCACGTTGTAAAATTCTCGCGCAGTGTGCCCCAAGGTGCGTGCGATAAAGGCATCGATTTCATCAAAGTACTCTCGCGAGCTCTCCGGGCCCGTAAAAATTAACGGAAAAGGTATCCTTGCATTACTCGGATGCAATAACACACCCAGCGTATAAAAGATTTCCTCCGCCGTGCCCACACCTCCCGGGAACACAATCATGGCATGTCCAACGCGCACAAAGGCCTCCAGGCGTTTTTCAATATCCGGCAAAATTACAAGATTATTTACGATCGGGTTGGGGGGTTCTGCGGCAATGATCCCAGGTTCAGAAATTCCCAGATACTGAGAGGATTGTATACGCTGCTTGGCGTGCCCCACTGCCGCTCCCTTCATTGGGCCCTTCATGGCCCCCGGTCCACACCCAGTGCAGATATTCAATCCTCGAAGCCCCAATTGATACCCCACTTCCTTTGAATAGTCGTATTCTTTTCGTGTGACGGAATGACCTCCCCAACATACCACCAAGTTGGGCAGCGCCACCGATTGTAAGATGTCGGCATTACGCAGAATGTGAAATATCGCATCAGTAATCCCTTCAGAAGTGTCTAAATTTAATTTAGGATTATTATAGATTTCATCATCCACATAGATTACATCTCGTAATACCGCAAACAGGTGTTCACCGATGCCTTTAATGATTTGATCATCAACAAAGGCACTTGCCGGTGCATTAGTTAGTTTGAGACTAATGCCTTTTTCTTCTTGAGCAATTGCGATATCAAACGTTTGATAGCGTTCCAATAACTCCCGACCATCATCCAGCGGGTTGCCGCAATTGAGGACTGCTAAAGAACAATTGCGAAATAATTCATATAGGCCTCCTTGGCTAGAATCTAAGAGCCTACTAACTTCAACCTTGGATAAGATATCCAATTGACCTTCAGGATAGACAATAGCATCGGTGACAGCGTGTTCCATTGCCAATAGTTTAACAGGTTAAATAGTGTGAAAACTATTTATAATAGTAGTATGCAATAAGATAATCTAAAATATTTTTTTGTTATACGGGTCTTAATCTCGCCTAAAATTACTATTTTCGTCTTAAAATTTTGGGCAACTTATAATAATATTTTTAAATAACATCAGATTGTAATTTTTATAAAAACTATATACGTTATGATATGAATATAATTACTATAACTACAAAACAAGGAGTCCATCATGGCAAATGAAGGTTACCATGAACCAATTAATGAACTTTCAAATGAAACGCGTGATATGCATCGTGCAATAATTTCGTTAATGGAAGAACTTGAAGCAATTGATTGGTATAATCAGCGTGTGGATGCCTGTAGTGATTCAGATTTAAAAGCTATTCTGGCACATAATAGAGATGAAGAAAAAGAACATGCATCAATGGTCTTAGAATGGATTAGACGTAAGGATCCAACATTTAATAAAGAACTAAAAGACTATTTATTCACCGATAAAACTATTGCACACAAATAAGTATTATTATTTGTTGTGAGGAGGTATCTTGATTTTTCGTCAATTATTTGAACCAAATTCCTCTACTTATACTTATTTAATCGCTTGTCAAGAAACAGGGATTGTTGCATTCATTGATCCTGTATTGGAAACTGTCGAGCGTGATCTTGACGTATTGAAAAAGCTTGGTTTACAACTTACCTATACCATTGATACCCATATCCATGCGGATCACTTGACCAGTGCGACCAAACTTAAAGCACTTACGCGCAGTCAAATTGTCTATCCAAAAGAAGCTGGATTGCCGTGTCAGGATTTGAGTGTAGAAGAAGGCAAAGTGTTTAGATTGGGTAATATCGAACTACACCCTTTATTTACACCGGGTCATACCGATCACCATTATGCTTATTTAATTGATAATGGAACGCAGAAAATGGTGTTCACGGGAGACGCCTTGCTGATCGAGGCCTGTGGGCGGACGGATTTTCAGTCAGGTGATGCAGCGACTCTTTATCAGAGTATTAAGAAAAAATTATTTAACTTACCAAATGAAACATTGGTATATCCTGCTCATGATTACGATGGTCGATTTGTTAGCACAATTGCACAAGAAAAAATTCGTAACCCAAGATTAGGTAATGATAAATCTAAGCAAGAATTTATCAAAATTATGAATAACTTAGATTTGCCATATCCGCGTAAAATTGATTTTGCCGTCCCTGGTAATGAGGCATGTGGTATCTGCCCACCAAATGTGCCTGAAGAGTTACGCAGTCCCTGCGAAGTGCATGATCAGGGTTGAACGATTCAGGATAGTATCAATACGAATTTGTTGTTTATGCAAGATTATCGATGAATACTGAATTCATTGATTCCCAAATTAAACGAGCTTCCATCTGTAATAACTAAATGTGATCTTTCTACAGTTTTATAGGTTAATTTCTCAATATCCACACTTTTTGGAATAATGTTCACGATATAGCCACTTTCTGATAAATCAAAAATTGATATTCGTTTTTCAGGAGATTTTAGATATTGGTTTTTAAAAGCATCGTAAATAAAGGAATATCCTTCTGTACGAACAACCACTCCCTCAGCAGCTACAATTTCGCCAACGAAGTGACGGCGTATATTTTCGTCAAATAAACGTCGCATAATGATATGTACTTTTTCGCCAATTTTAACCAACATAATTTCTGTACTTTTATAAATACTATGTCAATCTGCAAGTATATCTGGTGTAAAGATTATTTTATTTAGGATGATAACGGCCATAAATCCATCTTTGTTTAAAAATCTAATACTGCCAGTTGAAGTTGTAAAATCAGAAGTAACTAAAGGTTGCAAGGGTAATTCTAGGTTATCAAAAACTTCTGCGGATTTATCTAATAAGAAAAATGTAATTCGAATCGGTGTTAGATCATTAACAAATATCATTGGGTCATGGAGATCTCTACCAAAGAACCAAGCATCTTCTATAACTGACGTATTGCCAATCGGATGATTATTTCTAATTAAAATTTTATTGAATCCAACATCTTTGTTTTTAGAAATTAACTTAATGTTTTTAATATTTAATCGAATATTGTCTATCGCCCTATATTCCGCTTCAGTTAATGATCCGGGCATAATATTTGCCGATTGACTTGTAAAAGTGATAGACCCATAAATTTCATCACCAATGGATATCTCAGGTAGAGGGCCAATTTTTTGGTTTACTTTTGCGATGAAATTCCAGCTAATTAGCTGTGCGTAACATGTTGAACTTGAGAGAAAAAGTATTAAATATATACAGAGAGTGACTATTCGCATAATGTATCTCTGATACTCAGATCGATTGAAGATGTTTAATTGTTAAACATTGAGGACTTTTTAGATAATGTAAACGGCAGCAGAAAATTATAGTTGTTTCGATAAATTATTTTGTTTGTCTTTGTGACTAATGCGAGGTATGTCTTTCGCTTTTATTGCTTTTTCAGCTAATAGAACGATACTTTTAAGAATCGCCTCTCCATCACTGCTTTCTACCATTGCTGTAAGTATATAATTGCGCCATCGATTACCTTGAACTAATATCGAGTCCGAGTGCCATTTTCGCCAGGTACCCGATTTTCTATATAACTTCGCATCAGGTGCTAGTCGATCTAATGAATATACAAATTTATGATTAAGTGCTGGATCTGATAAATTCTGCAGCATCTGTTCTGAGCGACTGGGACTGACTAAGCGTTTTTCAGATAACAAATAATAAAAGCGACAAATCTGTGTGACACTTGCGCCATGGGAGATGCCATTGAGAGGATCTGGATGGCGTGTGCCTTTTTTAGCATATCGTTTTCCTACCCATAAACCGCCCCCATGTTTTGCATCATAAAATTCATATTTTGAGTTTTTCAGAACAGCATTGATTTTTCTCATTCCAATTCTATCAATCATTCTTGTTGCTGCATCGTTGCTGGAATGTCTAATCATGGCAGCAAGATCTTCATGGACTTCCCTATCTTCTTTAAGGCTGCCGTCTTCAAATGATTCATAAGCGGCTAGTAAAATGGCAATTTTTGGTAAACTTGCCGCATACATCATTTTGTTACCATTGACACGAGCAAAGCGAGGTTCCTTTCCATTGAGATCAACGATACCAATTGCTAGTTTTTTATTTATTACAAGTTCTTTTAACCTTGCATTACTATTTACCAAGTATTCAAGTTGTGATTGTAAATTTGGGTTGACTAAGTGATATAGAGGAGGCCAATCATTTTCAGCGTGTTGTGTCGTTGCATATGAGGCATTAACAGTAAGAGCAAATAAAAATAAACTCAAGAGACATAAGTGTATGCCCCTATTTATTTTTATTTTCATACAATCTCCCTTAATATAGTTATTATTAACTAGCTAGGACATTTGTTTATTCTTATCGCTCCATTTGCGATGCTCGTAACTAAGAAATACAGCAACGATGATCCAAGCGATGACAAGGATAATATTGATTATAAAAAAGGTAAATAGTTTAAATTCAAATAGTCGCGTACCAAGTAATACTGTTAACGCCGCCAAACCGTCTCCAAAACGTACAAATAAGGTATCTACTGCAGGTTTTGCTTGGTATAGCATTTCTTTTGTCGTCGGCAGCCAAAGAATGTGACGAGCGGTATTATTAATCGAATAATTGCTTGAATTTTCGGCTATTTTCATTACTTTGATATTGCCTAAATTTGGGGCGATTGCCATCGATATATAAGCAAATAATGAAATTATGGGTGTTAATAGTATTAATGTACTAAATCCACCAAAGTGTAATAAACGCGATACGATGAAGGCTTGCAAAAATAAGCTAATAAGGTTCACCCAAAAATAAAGTGAACCATAAAATGCTGTAGTCGCATTTTTTAGTAAATTAGAAAATTCTTGCGGGTCTACGCCAGAGCTATTGAATTCTTCTTCTAGTGCGTTTTGTACCGCTGCAAATAATATATTGTCGCCACTGGTAAACACCCAATTAAAAAGTAAAACCATGAGTGCGGTTGCCGCTAAGTAGCGATAATTTTTCAATAGATTAAATGCGCCTTCATAATTAGGTGAAGCGGGTTGTGCCCAACGCTTTATAATAAGATCTGAGGGATGTCCATATGTGACACGGCGATCAGTCCAACGGCCAAGAATAATTGCTACTGCCAAAGGGACCAATGCGACTAACAATAGATCGAAGGCTTCAATTTGATTGATTCGTATTAGATGTTCACCTAGCCATGCACCGAATGCACTTCCTGCTGATGCACCTACTGCAACTAATGGAAACAATCTCTTGCCGCGGTCTTCACCATAAATATCAGAAGCAAATGACCAAAATTGTGCTACTAGTGTTACACTAAATATGCCAACAAATAGATAAAAGATTATACCTGCGAAGGGTACATTTTTAATTATGAAATCAGGTTGCAACAGCCAAAATAACAGCAATATTATGATAAAAAAAATGCCTACGCGTGTAATTAACTCTTTTCTTGTCCATATTGACGCAAGCTTTGCATAAATAGGTATGACGAGAAGTAGTAACAGGCTTTGTCCAAAAGCAGAATAAGCTTTAATTTCTAACTTAGAGAGCCCTTCAATAGAAGATATTGATAACCAGCCTTCTCGTAATGGCTTAATAAAATAATATGCCATTAAAATCAAAAAGATATTTGTAAGAAGTAATAGACTAGTAACTCCTTCCTCTGCCCGAACATTAGTGAAAACATTTAGAAATCGTTCTAAGGCTGATCGAGTCGTTTGATCAGTATTAGATGAGTTAGACATTGTGTCCTATTGCGTGGTAGTTATTTAAATATAATAAATTTTGTCATATATACTATCGCTTCTTAATATCGTCACTGTATACATAAGGACTTAATTTTTAAATAGACGTATCACTATCTTTGTATTTGTAACATGCCGTCACTCATTAAACAAACTAATAGAACAAAGAGTACTAAACAATGGTTATTAGTAATAACCATCGCATTCTTTTTATTGAGCTCAACTATACATGCTAATCCGTTAGCCGCACCAGATAATAAAGTTGTTGCGGAGGCAAAAGAACTTGTTAATACAATGATTAGTAATGTGCGGGGGCCGTATCAACGTATACGTTGGTTTTGTAAAGATGGTACTACGCTACCACCCAAGGCATTCGCGTGTAAGGAGCATGGAGGTGGTCGCCAACATGCAGAATATTCAAAAGAACGTCAACGTCTCGCTGAACTTGGTTGGCATGTAGGAACGATCTTTGCTGCACTTACCTGGGAAGAACTTTGGAGTGAAAACAATCGTCATCAACGCCTTAGAGAACTACCTTTAGAAAATTATTTAACCCAAATTGATGATGGTTGGGTATTGAGACAGGCGCGCTATTACCGAGGACGGGTACAAATTGAAGATGAAGAAGCTTATGGCCATGAGTTACTTCTGAAATTATTGAATGATCCAGTTTGGATAGATAATAATTTTTTGCTTGTTAGAGAGCTTGTAAAAGTGATTCCTCATAGTGGAGGCGAAGATCTAACACAAATGATACGTCGGACGGCACAAAACCTTGCAGAAGAAGATACTACATTTGAGAAATTACGCATAGAGTTACATTCAAATCCATCATCAAATACTGCAGAACATATACGTAATTGGATTACTAATTCCCGTTCCCAAAAATACAATACTAAAGTGTTAAATGAAGCGGAGAGTTTGGCGCAGCAACTAGATAATCTGTATGGCGAATCAGGTCGTGCTAAACGCCTGCAGTCGGCAGCTAAAATACTTTCCCAGCATCGTGAATTAGAGCATTTAACGTATTTAATTATCAAGAGTGATGCAGAAACACCCATGCAGACACTCCAGCGTTTGAGTAGTTTGCTGGAGAAGTTTCGCAGCTTAATAACTAAAGCGTTAAACCCAAAGACTCGTTTGCAGGTTTTAGATACCTATTCTGATATTGAGGCTGAATTACGTTTGACTGCTAGTGAAATTTTGATGAATTACAGCCTCACAAGGAAAGAAGCGCTTGAAGTAATGAATGCGCTTCTATATGCATCTTATGGTACAGGCTTGCTGACCAAGAGGGAGTTTGGCCTATTGGATGAGATATTAAAAAAACTTCTAGTGTTAACAGAAGTTTCAGCTGAAGAATATTATGAAGCCTCAAGAATATTTAATTTAGCCAATAATTGGGTGATTGGTTCTGTGCGCTATACCTTCGCAGAATCCTTGCTTCGTTACACAGCATTAAATAGTAAAGCAGCTAAATTTGCAGAAGACATCATACGCGGATCCGTGATG
>CAJHZF010000244.1_pt1 | contig 23279 bp, 23 predicted proteins | sample 9198891 | NCBI WGS metagenome assembly CAJHZF01 (sample SAMEA7708349, study PRJEB35096) | sediment metagenome | biome: marine neritic benthic zone biome [ENVO:01000025]; feature: sediment [ENVO:00002007]; material: shallow marine sediment [ENVO:03000034] sea grass bed [ENVO_01000059] ...
CATACGCACAATGTTGACCATGCCGAATGTTCGCCCAAGGTCTGCATCATCCGCATCGGTATACTCCCACAAGACTTTATTGGTAATACTGGATTCAGCACCGCCACCCGCACTGGGGGGTACACTGACATCCAGTGCATAAACGCCTTGTCCACCGGCGCCCATGCTACCTGCCAATACGGAGCGCCAACCTAAAGTTGTACCAAGATATGCATCAACAATGTTGACAGGACCATCTACATAGTAGCGATGGTTATAAGCAGGATCAGTGAGCTGATTTAAATTCGTAAATGTTTTGCTGGGAACATACGCAAAGGTTTCAGTGCCATCGCTGCTGCGAAAAGCATGCAACATACCGTCATTCGCACCTGCATACACCATAGGTGTGCGATTCACATACGTCGTGTTGTTTTTAAATGACGAGCTATACGGCGTTGAGTTTTCGGGCGCTGAGGTCCCCCACACATCTGGATAGGGCATATTTGGTGCACCCACATAAACGGGCGCCGAATTGATCACATCTCCAAACACACTGGTACGCACACGAAATGTCGCATTGCTGGTATCGCCACGTAAATAATTCAAACGTGCGCTACCTAAACCATCTGGTGTGCCGCTGCTTGGGTTGATATCCAAGGCTGCACTTTGGCTGACATCTAACTCGCTACTACTCGGTGAGCTAGGGTTGCTGGGCCAACGAAAAGGTATACCTGTTCCATTTGATGGCTTATAGGTGATGATTTTTCGTCCGGTATCGAAATTTTGTCCATTGACTACCGCACCTGCATCCCAAGCCTGGGGGCCTAATGTGGCATCGGCATTAATTGGAAAGGCCAGCAATTGCCCTGTCCAATTACCACTATCAAATCTTGCTTGATAGAGTTGTGAGGTACCGGCGATAGTGCCTGAATTTAGTGCCACGGCAGCAGCAGAACTGGTACGATCAGAAATCGATTGCAACATTGAACCCAAGGAATTTGCAAAATTGACTGGGTTAGTTGCACTTAAAAATGTACCGCGTCCGTTCACGGCCGCATGCCATAGATCATCAATTCTTTCCAGAGGACCGCTGGTGGGATTTGGCCAGGATAGGGTACCTGCCGTCAATGCTGGCAAATCGGTATTAGGATCCAAGGTTCCGCTGACACCTAAGCCCACCGTAAATTGTGTCACATGTTGCCAAAAAGCAGGATCCGATGGATTGCTGGGCACCTTGTTGAGAAGATCGGTGCGCAGATCATGATTCCAGTAATACATGGCGACATCGGCCAAGGTGTTGCTAAAACTATCACTATAGGGATTGGCAGCGGTATATTGATAATTAGACCCACCTGCATGATTGGGGATGCTAGGGCCCGTTGAATTATCCACATTCAGTCGAGCAGAGGCATTCGCGGCGGGGTCACCACCCCAGTCGCCGTCCGTCATTAGAATATGATAGCTCTGGCGACATTCGGAATGCGGGGTCGTGTTATTAGTGCCAGGCACTTCGCCCCACGGACCTTGGTTATCCGAGCGTGAAAAGTATTCTCCAACATCGCCCATTGCGCGTCGCAAGGGTGTACCACCAGACCCATCTACGGCTGAGTTATAGAGTCGATTAAACCAGGTTGTTCGATCAGCACCTGTAAAGGGGCGTACACCGATATCGACCGCATTATTATTTACGCCATCGATATTTTTAGTATTTGGGCCAAGTCGAGCAAATCCAATACGCGCACTGGTGCCTGCCAAAGAAAACGCCTTACCCGTACCCGCCCGTGCAGTTAAATCACGCGAGCGATAATATTGATACCAGTTAGCAAAGTTTTGTACTTCTTGATCGCGGGTGCGGACTATACCCATTGGACTGGTATAGGTGTTACCTGCTGGTGTTGCCGAGGTAATTTGCACTTTGGTGTAGTTTGCAATATTCGCAATTTGCGCCATCACCCCAGGTGCGCCGTTATAAATAAAATAGGTAATTGTGTAAAACGATTTAGCACAGGTTGCATTGTTATTCGCGGGGTTACATGAATTCTGTGCGTTATTTAAATTACCGTCGCCAGAAATATTTTCAAACCACCTTAAGGTCGCAGTTTGCTGTTGCAGAATATCAAAACAACCCAAGCCTGGACGCATAGGATGATGTAACACACACGTCGGATTCGCATTACTCATCAACGAGCCATCTGCATTCGACCAAGGCTCATAGTCGATATCAGGGTTATAAAAAATAGAGTTGGTGGCTAAGGAGCGTCGCGCATAGTGATGTAAGTCATTGTCATTGAAGGTGATGGTTTTTGTATCATTTTCGCCATTGGTAGTACCGTAGGTATCATCGGGGCGTGGATACAGGCTTCGCGTGGTCGCTTCATGCCCAACAGTTGGCATAATTTCCCTGTCCATAGAGCCCGAGTCATCCAAGGTGTACATAATATTTGGCGCGACGGTACCACCTAAAAATAGTGGTGTGTCTGAGATCGACAACACGGCTTGTGCACTTGCCACCCAACCAATACACACAACTGCAATTGCAACTTTAATAGTTAATATTAATGTCCTTATCTTTTCCATCATCGTTCTCCCAACTCAGAGATCACACTTCCTTGCGTGATAACAAAGTATAAAAAATTCTAGTTAAATTCCTTGGTAAATTGTGTTTGTACTGTAGTGGTTGCTAAATTATTACCACCGATACCGTGCCCAGTAACGCGATACATTACTCTTCCTGTAAAGCCCGCCATGCCGATATTTAATGTATATGGCATGAATTGTTCGTACTCTAGGTAATACATCGGTTGTGTAGCTACACCACCGGCCCCTGTGGGTATTGTCCCTGCAGGTAACTCAGTCATTGCAGTTGTATTCCAATTTGTAACTACCGTGGGATCTATCGTATTTAAGGTATAAATATGATTTGTGCATGGTGAACAAGATGCCGTACCGACTACATGTGTAGTAAGCCCATCTAGGAATTGTTCTCCTACACGTAATGCCGTTTCGGAAGATTCAAAAGACAGGTTTAAATTATTTGTATTACCCGCCATTTTTTCTTCTAGTGAGGTAGTTTGCATACCGGTAATACCCACCATAGTGAGCAGTAGAAGCATAATTAAACTTACCGCTAACACCGCGCCCTTTTGTCGCTTTGCACTTGTTATATTCATTTCCAACTCCAATATCTTTACTGGCTATGGCAACTGATTACGAAACGCCACACTTGTAGTAAATACATGTCTGCGCAAATTGTCGTTTATAGGACCAATATTTGTACCCAGTAAGCTATAAACCGCTGTGTCTGTAGCGTTGGTAACAGGGTCTACACTGCTTAACAATAATGCTAGACGAACACTCACAACCTGCGGCCAATCGCCGTTGGCTGTTACCGTATTGGCAGGGATATACATATCCGCAACTCGATCAATGTCAGAGTCCACACCATAGAGAATCTGCAGATTTTCCACTCCATCAATTACCTGCAAATCTGTCCCCGCTGAATCGATGCAGTGAAGAGTATTATCCGCAGCGATATAAATCGTGTTTACCAATGTCGCTCCAGCGATGGGTGCAATATTGGGGTTACATTCATTTATGAATGGGGCGGCACTGGGCTGCTGAAAACGAAAGCTTAAGGTATCGGAGATGGTTCCCGTGCCTTCCAGGCCAGCAACGACTTGTCCTGCAGCTATAAAGTCAATATTACTAGCTGGCCCATAATTTCCTGCATCTACCAAAAATGCATCATCATCCGACTGAAATCCATTCGCTTTGAATCCAGTTTGACGCATACTTAGTTGCACAAGATCTATCACAAAACGACCATTTTCCTGCAAGCGCGATAGCCCTTCTCGCAAGTTATAACTCGTTTTGGTATCTATAAAGATCTTCGTCACACCAAGTAATAAAAGTGAGCTTAAGGTGACAGCCACTAATAACTCGACAATACTGAATCCTTTTATAGCTAACTTATTCATTACGGGCTAAAACTTGCTTGTACAGTTTGTAATGGCGCGCCTAAAGTCGCGTTATTCACAGATTGGTTTCCTGCCCAAGTCACCGTGATAGTGTGAATAGCATTTGCAGCACAACCAACAGGATTACATACGATGGTTGCATTCCCACCAGGCAAAGCAGTTCCTAAAAAGTTATACCAAGCCACCAAATCTGCAGTAGCCATTTCTGCGGGGTTACACAAACCCGCAACGGTAGTGCCCGTGAAATTTGTTACACAATCAAATGTCGGCGCGGCAGGTGCAGCTGCAACTTCGTAGTTTCCCGCAATTGCCGCGAAACGATTAGCTCGCATACGGTCGGCAAGATCATTTACTGCATATATTGCTTGTGTGCGCACGAATGCACCATGGTTATCACGAAAACCAGAGGCGTGCAGACCGGCAAGACCTAGCAATCCAATTGCCAACACAATTACTGCTATTAATACTTCTAATAACGCAAAACCAGATCGACGAATGTTCGAATAATTTTCCTTTAAATGTTTCATAGTATGTTTGCAAGTATTAGGTACAAGAATTTACATTGCCGTTTACATCTGCAGCTGGATCGGTTGCCGACACAACACGACTACGTCCAGTGTTCGTGACAATAATTGCGCGCGCCTGTTGCACAAAGCCACGGCCATCACACATTACTAATGTGTCCGGTGTAGAAGTTGCAGTTCTTAAGCGTCCGCGCGGGTCGAATTCAAAAAATGTAACATTATTAACGACCGAATTTAATGTGAGCGAAGCATTGAACGCAGTTCTATTATGTACTGCACAGTCGACTGAGCAGTCAGCAGTCGCAGTAAAAATATTGTCATTATCGGTGTCGGTTACAACTGTCCAACCATTGGCCCAATTACTGCCGCTATTCGATATTATTTGTACGTTAACACCACGTTTTATTGCCTCGCTGCGAGCAATCATGATTGCAGAGAGCAATCCATTCGCATTAGTGGTCATGCGATTATTTTGTATGCTAGTTCGAAAATTAGGCACGCCCACGGTAAGCAATATTGCTAACATTGCGATAGCAATCATCAATTCGATTAACGTGAACCCTTTAAAAATTTTCATCTCTCAAAAACCACTCATTAGTAACAAAACGTGAAAGCTACAAATAAAGTAGTTCACGAATTATTCGATTACACGCAGTTTATAAATATGGAGGAAACCACTAAAAGAGGAATCCCTCTACCAACTCTCGAGGGTCACTCTACATTGATTTTAAAGGGATTATTGTGAGCGAGTTGTAACTCGCCAGTATTGTCCGATGAAAGGAAAATAATTAACAAATGTGAGTTATATGCAAGAAAAACTATAAATGACACGCATTTTTTTACCGATAAAAGGAGATATACGTTGACCTGTTTAATACAGCTTAATTACTTAACTTAAAAAATTTGTTTTATAAATGTTATTGATTTGGGGTGTATTTATTTTTCAACTTATCAACAACGTTAACAGCGTCTCATTTTGCTTTCACCACTTTCCAATAGGCGTCTTTTCGTTACGAGAATTGTATGTCAGATTACCATCAGCAGTCTGAGCACCTTGTGCAGTAGCTGTCAGCTCGACACATTGATCAATAGCAAAAGTTGGACAAGCTTGTGCGGCTATTAAATAGAATTCTTTATCCGATAATACATTACCCCCACCTGCATCCAGGAAATTTAAATCTGCGATAAGATCTGTTGTGTATGTACTATTACGTGAATAAAATTTTTGTTGTGCCTGCATAATTTCTAAAAGCATTTTTTGCCCATCGGTACGACGATTTTTGCTCATTTGGGATTGATAGCTTGGATAGGCCAGCGAAACAATAATCGCTAACACTACAATTACAATCATCAACTCAATTAAGGTGAAGCCTAAGTTTTGTTTAAGCAATGTAATGTAAAATTAATGGGCTGGAATTGTGCCCGAGGGTAGCTGCCAAACTTGCTTCACCAGCCCTTTGTTAAACGATCCTTCATGCATACTGAATGCCAATGGCATACCTGGCAGCAATTGATCTAGAGTCCCGAACTCTGTTGTTAACAAGTGTACCTGTATATTCTGATCATAGGGAACTCGCAACACACCAAAAACAAATTCGCCTTTCTTTCTATCAATGTCAGTGAGTATTGCAGAATGTTCAAAATAGTCTGGATAGTATTGGGGAAGATTTGATAGCACTACACTTTCGATTTGCTCACTAAGCAATGTTGCCGGAGTGGCACATAACCATAAAAGGGTGAGCAAACAAATTTTAAATTTAATCTTCATAATTATTATTCATTTGACTCTAATCAAACCGAATTTCTTTCCATGAGTGTCGTCCTAATAATTCACTTAAACCACCAACTTCAGGATTCACAAGAATACGGTCAATTGTGCTGTCGGAAAGCTGAGTCACACGATAATCCCCAACAAAAGTTGAATCACTCGGGGTGCTTGCAAAACGTGTTCCAACAACAATATTGCTAATACTATTTACTCCATTCAAGTTATCGTCCGCATTGAATAAACCATCGATATTGATATCAAAAATCACTATAGGACCAGAACTACCCGTTACTGCATCAATACTTTGCCCAAATCCACCTGGGGGTGGTGTGCAAGTGGTGCCATCTTGTGGAATTACGGTGTTAAAAAACAGTTGCGTGCCTCGCAATTGGAAGTCGCGCACCGCCCGTTCACCTGGAAATTGGATATCCGGTGCACTGCCTCCTGGAGGGGGTACATTAAAATCAATATACCACCCACGTACTTGGTTTGCGCCGGTATTGTCATATTGCACCGTGTTGTTAGAAACGGTTCGAACTTCTAAACCCGTGTTTGTATCGATAGAGGTAGTTAATGTTTGCTCGACTAATTCTGTAGTGGTGCTATTCATTTCAATGGGTAAATTGGTACCCAGTGTATCGTCCCAAAGTCCATACAGTGTTTGTATGCCCGTGCTGGTTGCATCGCCTTTTGTAGAGTAACTTCCAGTGCCAACAACAACTATAAAACCAGGTGCTGTCGGGTGTGCAATTACAGTGGGTCGGTTCGTTATGGGTTGTGGAATAGTACGCGGGAACCCAGACCCATATTTAGCCTCCAATAAGATTTTTGTATTACTTGATAATGTCCAGTTACTTGAGTTGCTGTCACTGATATCCACCACGTAGACATTGCCTTGTAAGTCCCCTGCATAAAGTCGATCCACCGTACCATTACCATCTGTGTCAATCCCTCTAACACCTGAAATTCCATTTGGTGTAGTGCCGTCTACACTGGTTGACTTGCCGATGCCGGTATCGATCTTAATAAAATCACCACTACTCCAACCATCAAAGCCGTCCTCGATAAACAAGATATAAATTACTGCATTGCCGTTTGCGCTAGTGCTATTAATACCATTACCAAAGATTGCGACCCATTTTTGATCTCCCGATGAAGCCGCATTACTCATAGCGATTAGCGGTTGACTAAAAGTAAAACCGAGATCGCTGTTGCCAATCGAGCCATCATCTTTTTCCGTGAATTCCCACATCACCATACCGGTTCCAAAATTGTTTGGATCGGTAATGTCTAGAGCAAAATAACCCTTACCCCCTGCCCCCAAACCATTAACAAGCACCGATCGCCATTCTCGTGAAGACGCGGATGCTGTAGGCAATATGTAGGCATCATTAATGCTGGGTGTAGCGTCGACAAAGAAGCGATGGCTATAATCCGGATCTGTGTATACAGGCAGATCCATGAGTAAGACATTAGGAACATAGGCAAACTTTTCTACTCCATCTGCAACTTGGAATGCATGCAACATGCCGTCGTTGGCGCCTACATAGACCAACTGTTCTCGATCTCGATTCGCGGTCGCGAATTCAGAGTAGTTATTTCCTGCGCCACTTGGAAAGGCACCGCCAAAGCGACTCGCAAAGGGGGGTTCGCCCACAAATACTGGCGAGGAATGGGCGATGTCACCAATTTTTCCACCAGTAACGATATTTTCAGCGCTAGCAGTAGGTAGGGCACGTATACGCATGTCACCATCATCAAAACTCACGCCTTCATTTGTGGCGTCACCACGCAAATAATCTACGCGAATAGGCACAATATTACTTGCTGGACTTACATTTGCAGGAACAGGTGAAGTAAGTGTGCTTTGTTGAGTTGCTGTTAAACCATTCGCCGGCCCCGCATCAAATATTCTACCGCCACGAGTAGCGGCTTCATCAGAATAGGTCAAAACCAAACGAGATGCTGTTGATAAGCCATTCAGTTCCGTTGCCGCACTCCATTCAAAAATTGGATTTCCCGATGCATCTTCATTAAATGTCCCATCTGTATTTACACGTTGCGCAGCGAGTTCGCCGCTATTGTTCGCAAGGTTTGAAAAAGTTCTAAACACTAAAGTAGTTTCAGTGATATTTTGAGTGTTAAATGCAACAGGTGTAGTTGAACTCTGATTCGTGGTTACTCGGGTAAATACAGACTGCACATCAGTTTGTAATTGAGTTACGTCATCGGTAGTGAAAAATTCCCCGCGACCGTTATAGGTCGCATGACGCAGATCGTCGACGATTCCATCTAATGAAATTGGATTTGGCCAAGTGAAAGCAGTAGCTGGATCTGAAGGATTAGCTGTAACTGAACCTAAGCCTTGTAAACCAATACCAATTACATTGGTTTCGAGGTGCTGGCCTAATTTGTCACCTGGATTGAGCAAAGGTGCGTTGGGATCACGGTTGAGATCAATATTCGTAACGGGTACATCATCAATTAAAGACCCATGTAAGTCTCTTTCATAAAACTGCATCGCGACATCAGCAAATGTATTACTAAAGCTATCCGCAAACGCACCGCCATCAAATCCAGTATTGTTGTCTCCATCCGTATTGCCTACGGTTGGTGCTATGCCATCATAAGTACTATCTGTAATTACAATCGTAGCATTGCGTTGGCATGCGCCAGCAGGTGCAGCTAATACAGGGCAAGCCGCATCCCCCGGATTAGAGTTCGCTGCACTATTAAAAATATCTCCAGATAAACATTCAAAGTATTTTCCTACTCTTTCATAAGTTGTTCTTAATGGTGAACCTCCAAGTGAATTAGTTTGATAAATCACATCGAGTAAGGCTCTTTTATCTCCGGTTTGTGGCGATTGATTAAGTAATTTAACCCGTAATCCGATACCCGCATTTTGATTTATGGTGGAATAACCAACGCGTGCAGAACTGTTATTCGCAATAACCTCGCCAGTTATGGCTTTGGCAATAAATTCTCTGCTGCGGTGATAAGTAAACCAATTTGCAAAATTTTGTTTTGTTGCAGCATTTTGATCCCGAATTAAAAATTCGGTTTGTTCACCATCCTCAAATAGACCATCCCCATCATCGTTCCACTCAAAGTATTTAAAGCCAACTCCATTGATGCGATTGCCAGTTGTGTCCAGGCCCGTTTTATGCGCTGTTAAATCAATAAAGTGTTGTGGGTTGTATGGGTTATCGGGTGCGTTTGTAATATCGGCATTGCCAAATGGATTGCCATTAATATCTACACCCGCCCAAGGCTGGTAGGTTTTAGTTGGATCAAAATATATCGGATTAAACTGAAAATTACGAAATCGCCACGCATCATCATCTGCAACGTAGCAATTTTCACTGCCAGCGGTTGCAGGGATATTTGTATTGGTTGCAAAGGCGACTGCATATGCGTATCCACCAAAGGCACTGGATTCCACCAAACAATTTGCATCTGCGCCACCATCTCCATCATCAACACGTTGAGTGATTTCAGTTGGTAGCCCACTTCCATCAGGTTGTGGGGCATTAAATTTACCACCGTTTAAGGCATCTTGAGTGAGTACCTCCCAATCCATACTGCTAGAGTCATTGTTGAAAATTAAAACATTAGGCGCTACAGATGGAGTAAGTTCTAAAGGAACATTAGATATATCCAAGGGAGTTGCATTAACATTCGTAGCTACAGCACATATAAACATACATGCCAGACCATGCATGGACTGTTTAAATCTATGTATATAGTTAACAGTCACGAGATTAATCTATTGTCCTATCGGATCCATACACAGACTGCAAAATAACCGCAGTATTGTCGTTGCCTCCGGTACCACGAGAAGTAATGCGAAATAATTGTACGGTCTTGCTGGCTTCACCTTCACCGTAATTTTCTAAAAGAACTTTTGGTGCAGCCTGAGTTTCAGCGACGTGTTGTATAACAAAACGTGGTGGTGTATTGATATTAATTGGATTGAATCCGGCATAACTTCGTGAATCACTTGCCGTCCAATTGATTGCAGACCAAATCATCTCGTATGTGTTGTCATATAGGCCATCACTACCATCATTATCAAACACATCTAAGGTAAGAGTTCCTGTGTCCAATAGGCCTTCACCTGCCTCCAGTGCTGCTTCGGCCGCTTGAGACGCCACCATGCCGTCACGTGTATTCCCAGCCATGCGTTCTTCAAGTGTTGAACTTTGCATTCCGGTAATAGCGATTAAGGACATCACCAATAGCATTATCAAGCCTACAAATAAAACTGCGCCTGTTTGGTAAAATACTTTAGTTTGAAAATTCATTATTAATTTATAGCGATTCGATTACGTAAATTTATTGTGGTGTTGACAACATAGCGCAGCTTTCTATCTGCAGGATGCGCAGGTGTAGAAGTGTCGGAAATTTGTGTTCCAGCAACGTTATAGGAATTAGTATCAATTTGTGTGGCAACTTCTTCACCTGTTGACATTAAAATCCCAAGCCGTACAGTAATTACGTTTAGCCATTCCGCTGCAGCAACATCATTCGCAGCTACATATCGATCTGCTACTTGATCGTTGTCAACATCAATCCCATAAAGAGCTTGCATAGACTCAACGCCTTCTAGTAATTCTTCTTCGTTCATTACTGCCGTTTCATTGGGGCCAGTCAATACTGCTTGTAACACGCGTCGCTTAAGTGCGTTCACATTCGGATTCGTACTACTGGGCGCAATAAAATAAATGACGGGTTCATAGGGAGTGATTTGTGCATCACCGCCGTATATGCCTAAACTGGTTGTAGAGTTTCCAGGGGCTATTCCGCTATTTGTTCCGTAATCTATAGTGCCTGCACTAAATGCACTATCAGATATTTGAAAAATTGAGGCCTGCCTTGGATCGCAAACCAGTGCAATTTCGCCTTTATCAAATTCTCCATTTGGAAATGAATTTTGTAATGTAATTCTATTTGAACTGTCATCATGAAATGCAATTGTTGCGGCATATACACCGCCTTTTAAGATTGCGATGGCGTCAGTTCCTGCCACAACATCACTACTAATCTCAGTTGGGAAAGTACTTACACCCCCCTCATAACCCCGTATTCCGAAATTAAAAAAATCTAAAAACCAATTAGTACTGCCATTAACTACATTTGAAAAAATCGGTGGCAATCGGCAGGGCATATATCCAGCCATACGTATATCGCGTGACATAAATTCCAGGCTAAAACGCAAATTTTCCTGCAGTCGAGATAAGTTATCAGTCATGCGATAGGTTTGTTTGCTGCTTAAATACATACCGGTCACACCACTTACTAGAAACAAACCCAATAGCAACGCGACCATTAGCTCAACGACAGAAAATCCTTGTTGTTTGCTTCTTGTTTTCATAACTCTGCCAAAACTGAAATTGTCTCGGTAGTGCCACGGTCAATCCACTGAACTGTTATAGTAATATCGTTGCCAGCACGTGTGACGCTACCATCACCACTAGGGAGTATCGTCGTTAAATTAAGTGGTGCAACACAAGCTGCATTGCCTGCATATGACCCCAATCCACATTTCCACTGGATAAGCTCAAAGGTTGCAAGTTGATTGGGCGAACAGTTTGCACTGGATAATTGGCAATTGGTGAAGCTACCAGGTATAGATGACAGAGCCGAATCGTAGCCGCCTGTAAGTGTTTCAGCTCGATTGGCTCGCATTTTGTCAATTAAGTCATACGCAAAGTAGGTTGCTTGTGTACGTAAATATGCATCGTAGTTACTGGTTAAACTAAACAACTGCATTCCAGCCATGCCTAATAATCCAATCGACAACACAGCAAGTGCGACAAGCACTTCCATCAAGGTAAAACCACGATTAGAGATGATTTTCATTTTTTTATTATTCATAAACAAGTTGTAATTGGATTGCCAGAACTATCAAGTGGTACACCACTACTATTTTGTTGAGCAAGTCGAACTCTTCCGCTTATAACTACAAAGATTGCTCTGGATTTTGTTGTATCACCGTTTTTACACAGCACAAAACGTCCATTTCTATTAGCTCTGCCACTTGGCCTAAATGAAAGATCATCTATGCCTCCACTGAAATCAGCGCCGAGGGAAAGATTTTGCGCAAGGGCTGCATTTACACGTAGTATCTCATCAACTGGGTTGTCGCGATCGCCATCTTGATCAATATCTTCAAAAATTATCCAGCCTTCGTCGTAATTTGAACCACTACATGTCGCTCCATCACTACTATGACAAATGGATATTCGCTGATTTCTTCTTACAGCTTCACTACGTGCAAAATTTAATGACGCGACTAGTTCATTAATATTGGCAGCGAGTTGGTTACGTTCGATTAAACGTTCAAAGCTGGGCAGGCCCAGAGTGAGGACAATTGCGGCCACTGCAATCGCAATCATCAGTTCGACCAGTGTGAAACCAAAATGTTGTTTATGCATCGCTCACCAAATATTAGTGATGCGATAGTACGACGTGAAGCAGACTTGGTCTAAGCTATGCAGACCTACCCTTGTCTTTATTCTCAGTGGCTCTATATAACTAGAGCACATTCCTTCCTGTAGCTTTCGCCGCGAAATATCGCGATCTATTATTTATTAATAGCGTTTCGCCGATCTCTGACTCAACGCTAAATCTACTTAGTATTGTATTAGGTTCTTTAAGTAAATTCTTGTTCCAAAACGAAGTTTTTTTTATTTCCTATGTTATTGCTAGAACGTGAGTTTTTAACTACTACAGCGAATTACCCGGTTGCAGTACCACCAAAATTTAGTGTTTTGAAGTAATATTCCGTATGGAATTTGAGGCTTATACAGTGTTAGGGAACATCAGGTCAGAACAGTTTTATTCTAGACAATTAAAAAACCCACGGCTTCCCAGCCGTGGGTCTGAAAGCCTGCTTCCCTGTAGGCTTATGCGTTTACAGTTTATTAAGCTGGTATTAATTGAATCGTGAACTTGTTCACGCAACTCGGGCAACTTGTTGCCATGCATCGTATTTAGGGGACCGATTATCTACAAGTGTAGAATATGAATTAAGATGGCCGTTGCAAACCAGCTTCTACTTGATTGCGTTTGCCTCTTCCGACCAAACAAGAAATTATCTCTAATGCAAAATCCATTGCAGTACCAGGACCACGTGATGTTAATATGTTTCCATCTTGTTGGACTGCGGAATTAGTAACTTCTGTTGTGTTGAGATTAAGAGCATCTAACACTCCTGGGTATGCAGTGGCTTTTTTATTTTCGAGCAAGCCTGCACTCGCCAAGACTTTTGGTGCCGCACAAATTGCTGCAACGGGTTTATTATTATTTACGGTGCGTTGTAAGATCTGATGAATTCGATCATCTTCGTTCAAATTATCAGCTCCCGGAAGACCACCTGGTAATATTACCATGTCAAACTCTTGATCCAGAACTTGATCTAGCGTGGTGTCTGCCAGGATCTTGGTGCCACGAGATGCTGTGATAGGACGTTCATCCAAACTTGCAGTGACAACATTTATCTCTGCTCTTCGCAGCAAATCGATAATCGTAACCGCTTCAAGTTCTTCGCAACCTTGGGCTAGAGGGACGAGTACGTTTGCCATTGTCTGGTCTTTGCTATTTCAATTAACTCACTGACTGTGACTAATTGTATATTTTTTTTGCCAAATTGAGAGAGTTCCTGATCAAGTACAGACATCGTTGTATCATATGGATGACCTATTCCTAATGCATAACCTTGATGCTTAGCAACTTTAGCCAAAAGCTTTACTTGATTCCTCACAAATTCTTTGTTATTCACAGTGGTATCTAGAAACACGTCACGCACTAAATTAGGGATATGATACTCACTCGCAATTTCACCAGCGACGGTTTTAGTTGTAGTTTTACTATCGATAAAATAAAGATAGTCATCTCGATTAGCAATGGTTTGCATTAATAAATTCATATGGCCTGCATGTCGAGTTAAAAAACTGCCCATATGATTATTAATTCCTCGTGCAAAAGGAATTGCATCAATACTAATATTCACTGTGAGCGTAAATTCATGTTTAGACATAGCCGTAGTTAATGCACCAAGACCTAGCCGTTGATCTTCCTCAGCTTGCATCGGCAGATGCACTAGGACTTCTTTACCATTTCGATGCGCAAGTTGAGCTAACTGTATAGAGTAAGGCCGTGCTGGAAGAATTGAACATGCGATCGGCCATCGGGAATTTATAACGCGTTCACCTGCACTAAGATTATGGCCAATGTCATCGATAATGATAGCAACTGCAGGCGACTCTGCGATCACCAAATGAAAAGGTATTACAAAGAATAAACCGACTACTATCAGCTTATACAAAGATGCCATGTGAATAGTTAACTAAGTAGTAGTTTTACTCGCATACTCCATGCCTTTTAATATATTAAGTGCCTCCTCCAGTGCGTAATCCGTTGTATCATCATCACGCGCTTTAGGAATAGTTACTGTTGATTTTGGAGTTCTTATTTTGTCTTTATCTTTGCTGTTATTTTCAAGATGGCCCGCTAAATCCGTCTCTGAAATTTTGCCAAAGCCTTTATTTTCATTTTCGCCATCATCCTCTTCTCGTATAAGAATATCCGGAACGATTCCTTCATTTTGGATCGATCTTCCTGCTGGGGTGAAATAACGTGCAGTCGTCAACTTTAATGCAGCATTGTCTTTCAGTGGCAAAATAGTTTGCACAGAGCCTTTACCAAAAGATGTGGTGCCCAAGATGGTTGCGCGATTATGATCTTGCATCGCGCCGGCAACAATTTCTGATGCCGATGCAGATCCTTGGTTAATCATCACAACTAACGGCGCGCCACTTAGAGAGTCACCAGTACTCGCAGAATATTTTAATTCTGATTCTTCTACGCGTCCTTCGGTATACACAATCAATTTGCTATCGTTTAGAAATACATCAGAGACACCAACCGCTCCAGTTAATACGCCACCTGGGTTATTACGTAAGTCTAAAACCAAGCCTTTGAGTTCGCCTTCATTTTTCTTTATCAAGCTTTGAATTGCATCTAACAGTCCGCGTGTTGTCTTTGATTGAAAATTAGAGATGCGTACATAACCAAATCCTGGTTCAAGAATGCGGCTTCTTACACTACGTACTCGTATCACATCGCGTGTAATGGTTATGTGTAATGGGCCTTCTTCAGCTTCACGCACTATGGTTAAATCAATTTTCGAACCTTTTTTGCCACGCATGAGTTTGACGGCTTCTTCTAAGGTCAAACCTTTTACGGACTTATCATCCAACTTGATAATTAAGTCGCCTGCTTTTACGCCAGCACGTGCAGCAGGCGTGTCATCAATAGGTGCAATTACTTTTACAAAGCCGTTCTCCATTCCAACTTCAATACCCAATCCACCAAATTCACCAGAGGTGCCAATTTGAAGTTCACGAAATTGTTCTTCGTCTAAAAATGCTGAATGCGGATCAAGCCCGGACAACATTCCACGAATAGCATTTTCTAGAAGCTCACTGTCATTAACCTCGGTTACATAATCTTGTTTGATACGCGCGTACACATCTGTAAAAACACGCAAATCCTCCAGCGGTAGATTCGCAATATTTTGTTTGTCAGCCCATACATTATGGGCTAAAGAAAAAGTAAGGCCGAAAATCAAACCCAAAACTAACCCTAGACCCATTGGGTTTTTGAACTTCATGAATGTTCTCCTAGATTGTGCTTGTTCCATCTACTCATGGCTCCGTTATGTAAAGGAAAAAATAGATACGCAATTCATTGAGCCAATCTCTAATATGGTTATGTTACACGTAAAAGGTTCCAAAAATGATCTCTTTAGCAATGATTACACTGCTTTTATATTATATGTATATACAAACGCTTGCCTAGGACCAGTAAGCCGACTAGTGGGGGCTCAAAGTGGATATGGGCTTAACCCGATCGTCTTGCCACTGCGGGTTTAGTACACCATTTTGCTGGGTTTATCGGCTTACCTTGCTTGCGAATCTCAAAATATAAGCCAGGACGTGTGTTACCGCCACTGTTTCCTACTGTGGCAATAAGCTCGCCAGCATTTACCCACTCTCCCGATTGTTTGTAAAGGCTTTGATTGTGACCATACAAACTCATGTACCCATCGCCATGATCGACAATAATCAACAAGCCCAAGCCACGCATCCATTCTGCAAAGGCCACACGACCATGAAATATGCTGCGCACATTATTGCCCTCATTACTTGGAATAAATACACCCTGCCAACTTAACTTACTACGTGCCGCATTACGCATTTGCCCAAACTGATTATTGGGTTTCCCAACAACCGGCCAAAATAGTTTGCCTTCAAGAGCTTCAAACTCTTGCCCTTGATCAATGACTGGAATATTGGCTAAAACCTCACGTATGCTTTTAACTAGCTCTTTTAGTTGTTTTTCATCTCTTTCAAGATGAGATAGCGTAGCTTGTTCAGTAGAAACACTAGCACTCAAATTAGCTAATACAGATTTTCGCTTGTTTTGTTGTTGTTCTATTAATTGTTTTTCATTTAATAGATTTTTTTGGTACTGGTCCGCTATATTTTGTTGCTCTACAATTTCATTTTGCACTTCGTTTACAGATTGTAAAATTTGCGTAGCTTGCTCAATTTCATGCAGCCGCGCACGGTGTAAATAATCATAATAAACAAGAGTTCGGGCTAATTTTGTAGGTTCCTGCTGATTAAGTAGCAACTTTAATTTTTCTTGTCCGCCGTATAAATACTCAGATCTTATTTGTGCATATAAAATGCTGCGGTGCTTTGAAAGTTGTTCAAGTAATTCTTGCTTTTGTGTATCTAAACTATGAATTCGTTGTCGACTATTTTCTAGTGTCGTTTCAGTTTCCTTGAGTTGTTGATTAAGTTGTCCGATAAGTTGTTCAGATTCACGTAACTCTTTTTCAAGCTGACCGGCTTCACCGCGATCCTTCTCAAGTTTGCGTTGGCTTTTTTGGATCTGTGCTTGAACGTTTGTAAGTTTTTTTTCCACTTCTTGTTGAGACGGAGCGGCCTGCAAATCAATTTCAATACTTAACCAGCAGATAAGCGCTGTATAAATTACTACTCGCAAAATTGAAACGGCGTTTTGAAATAGTTTTGTATAGCAAATTTGATGTGTCATAAAAAACTAAATACCATCGATAAGCCCATGATTTAAAGGCTTTATTAATGTATTAGACATTTATAATATTAGCCTATACTATATATACATAAGTGAGTAGGGAAGCCGCTATTAACAATATCTTGGATACAGACAGTATGAGCATTACCGCTGAGGAACTCATCCAGCGAGATGAGGATATCGAGCAGGCCTCCAAATCTTTAAAGGCCATGTCACATCCATTGCGTTTGAAAATTCTTTGCGTCCTGGGTGATCGCGAAATTAGCGTGCAAGATATTGTCGACTGTGTTGGCACCTCACAAAGTAACATTTCCCAACATTTAGCCATACTGCGTGATAAAGGAATATTGGCTTCTCGAAAAGATGCTAATCGTGTGTATTACCGTGTCGGTGATGGCCGTACTCTCAAACTAATCGATATGATGCAGCAAGTTTTTTGTTCCACTCATAACTTCTAATCACTTGTCTTTCAATGTTATGGCATTTAATTTATGCCAAACTTTACCTTATAGTTTTTCTGCTAATCTGAGCAATACCTAAATGGAAGAATTTATCGATTTTGCCAGTAGGAACTACCTACTCTTTGTTGCCTTAGCCGCAGTTATATCTTTAATTATAATCACCGAATTGCGACGTGCAACACGAGGATACAAAGAAATCACGCCTGCAGAAGCAGTATTACTTATAAATAAGGAAAATGCGTTGGTTCTAGACGTGCGCGAGGCAAATGAACATAGTCAAGGTAGTATTATTGATGCCAAACATTACGCTTTAAGCACACTCCCAGAGAATGTGGAAAACCTTGCTGCGGACAAAGACAAGCCGATCTTAGTAATCTGTAAAATGGGAAATCGATCGTCCGAAGCGTGTAAGTTATTATTGAAAAATAGCTACACTAATGTATTTGGCCTCAAGGGAGGAATAAATGCATGGATCAATGAGCAACTACCGGTTACAAAAAAATGAATAAGGTGGAAGTCACAATATATACTGGCCATCGGTGCGCGTATTGCAATGCAGCAAAACGTCTATTTGACAATAAAGGTGTTGGGTACAAAGAAATATTTATTGATGATGACCCTAAATTACGTGAAGAAATGTTGGCACGTACAAAACGTCAGACTGTTCCACAAATATTTATTGGCGATGTGCACGTAGGAGGATTTGATGACCTCGCCGATCTCAACCATGAAGGTAAATTAGACGAACTATTATCGCTATGAAGAAATATTGCACACAGAGCTTTAAGCGATTTGTAAATATCTGCTCTCATGGATAAAGAAGCAGCTCAAAAATTTGAGATACAAAAAATCTACATAAAAGATATTTCTTTTGAAACCCCCAATTCTCCCAAAATCTTTACAGAAAAATGGAATCCAAAGACGGATGTTCACATCCAAACTGAAAATACAAAACTCGATGAGCAAATGTATGAGGTTTGTATAATATTAACGGTAACTGCATCTCAAGATGAAACAACAGCTTTTTTAGTTGAAGTTAAGCAAGCCGGTATATTTCTAATTCAGAATTTTCAAGAAGATCAACATGGACAACTGCTGGGAAGTTATTGTCCAAATATTTTATTTCCTTTTGCACGCGAAGTCGTAGCTGAATTAATTTCAAAAGGTGGCTTCCCACAATTATTACTTAACCCTGTTAATTTTGAAGCCTTATATCAACAGCATCTCAACGCGTTAAAAGAGCAAAAAACCAACCCCGATCAAATTAAACACTAATGTAATTTATGGCTACAGCTGCAGTATTAGGCGCAGGATCATGGGGCACGGCACTTGCTATTCAACTGTCTCGTAATGGCCACAAGGTAAAAGCCTGGGACTGCGACCAAGAGTTAATTTCTTCACTTCAGATTGAACGACGCAACCTGCGTTATCTTCCAGATAATACCTTTCCAGAGTCACTATCGGCGGAACACGATTTAGCTGCAACAATAAACGATGCCGATTTTATCTTGGCGGTAATACCAAGTTATGCGATGCGCACAGTCTGTGAAGAGTTAAAGCAGCTTGAGAGGCTGGCGCCACTTGTTTTGCCTTTAAAGTTTATTTGGGCAACCAAGGGGTTTGAAAAACAAAGCAAATTGATGATGCATCAAGTCGTTGCTGAAGTGTTGGGGAATGAAATTCAAACCGCAGTGCTATCAGGGCCGTCTTTTGCTAAAGAGGTCGCTGATAATTTACCTACCGCTGTCACGCTTGCATCAAAAGATTTAAATTATGCGAAGGAGTTAGCGAGGTATTTTCATAGTGATAATTTCCGTGTTTATATCAGCGATGATGTTATTGGTGTTGAATTAGGGGGTACCGTAAAAAATGTACTAGCTATTGCTGCTGGCATTGTGGACGGGCTCGGTTTTGGCGCGAACGCACGTGCGGCATTAATCACAAGAGGCCTTGCGGAAATGATGCGCCTGGGTCAAGCCTTAAAAGCTAATCCGAAAACTCTGATGGGTTTAGCTGGCATGGGTGATTTAGTTTTAACTTGTACAGACGACCAATCTCGCAATCGACGTCTGGGCCATGCGTTGGCGCAAGGCAAAACAGCACAGCAATACATGGATGAGTTAGGTCAAGCAGTCGAGGGGTTTCATGCAGCACAAGTGGTGCATGAGGTTGCTAAAGAACACCAAGTTGAAATGCCAATATGTGAACAAGTTTGGTATGTTTTGAATGGCAAAATAGAACTCAAAGTCGCGGTTTCAGAATTACTTGGTCGTGATATGAAAGAAGAGTTTATTTAATGAAATTATACAGATTCACATTTTAAAATTATTTTGTCGCCACGCTTCATAGAGAATAATCCCCACTGCATTGGCAAGATTAATACTGCGTGAAGCTTCACGCATGGGAATTCGAATTACACTATCTTGATCATATTGTTCAAGAATTGAGGCAGGAAGACCACGTGTCTCGGGGCCAAAAATAAAAGTGTCACCAGGTTGATAGCTTGGAATATGGTAACTTGTACCTCCTTTAGTAGAACATGCGAAAATTCGTTGCGGGGCGATGCTATCTAACATAGCTTGATAACTTTGATGTTCAGTTACTATTGCTAAGTCGTGATAGTCAAGCTTCGCTCTGCGTAATTTTTTATCATCCAAATGAAATCCAAGTGGATGAATTAAATGTAAATGACAGCCCATGTTGGCACACAATCGTATGATGTTACCGGCATTCGGTGGAATCTCGGGTTCATATAAAACGACTTGAAACATGAACTTAAAAATGAACCTAGAAATATGAGCAATAATAAAAAACTTAAACTTGAGTTTTGCGGATTGGAGCTAACATCTCCACTGGTTTTGCTATCCGGTTGTGTGGGCTTTGGTGAAGAATATACACGTGTTGAAGGATTCTCCAATCGAGATGTAGGGGCAGTATGTCTAAAAGGCACGACATTGAAACCACGCTTAGGTAACGCCCCACATCGTCTTGCAGAAACTCCAGATGGCATGCTCAATGCCATCGGCTTACAAAATCCAGGCGTAGATGTTGTCGTTAACGACATTTTGCCCAAATTAAATTTTTCTGAAACGCGTTTTTTTGCCAATGTATCGGGTTCAACGGTTGAAGAATATGTCGAGGTCACACGTAAATTTGCGGACTCACCCATTGATGCCATTGAAATCAATATCTCGTGTCCAAATGTAAAAGAGGGTGGCGTAGCTTTTGGAAATGATCCACAAATGTCAGCACGTGTGGTAGAAGCCTGTCGTGCGGTAACCAATAAACCACTGATTACCAAGTTATCTCCAAATCAAACCGATATTAAACTCAATGCAAAACATTGCATCGAGGCCGGCAGTGATGCCTTTGCGGTCATCAATACCGTAATGGGCATGGCAATTGATATCGAAACCAAGCAACCGATTATTCATAACAACCAAGGCGGATTATCTGGCCCTGCGATTAAACCCATCGCATTGTTAAAAGTGCATGAAGTTCACCAAGTGTGCAAACCACACAACATCCCCATCATCGGCCAAGGTGGTGTAGTCAACACAACCGATGCGATTGAATTCCTCATCGCCGGTGCCACCACCGTCGGCGTTGGTACTGGACTTTTTTACGACCCATTATGCTGCAAAAAAATTAACCAAGGCATTCTTGAGTACCTTGATAAAAATAATCATCAACATGTAAGTGAAATTGTCGGAAGTTTGACCATTCATTCAGATACAACAGCCTATATGTAACCAACGCAAGTAAGAATAAACTTACTGAAGGTTTTTTTCTTTAAGCAAGAAGTGTCTGAATGTCTGCTTACAGCCAAAAGCGGCCATTCCGGAAAATTTGCTGTAAGTTACTTGCAGCTACGAAGTTTAAGATAATCTGCGGTCAACGTTGCGGGGTTATGCGGGGTGGGAAAATATGCTTGTAGACGAAGCTCTGGGTCTACGAGGGACATAGAGGAATCGCTGTAATCCACCTTGTATTCACGACCCGCTTGCGGCGGGGAGATCGTATAGGAAATTCCCAATTCACTTGCAAAGTCCTCGAGTGCATCTGAAGTACCGGTTACACCGATAAAATGATCATCGTATTGACTTAGATGATCGGCGAGTCGCTGCAATGTATCTCGATGTGGGTCGACGGCAACCAACAACACCTGACTGTCAGCGACCTTGTCCGTTTTTGAGAGGGTGGCATACATTTGCGCCAGAGCCGTCAAGCTCGCAACACATGGACCTGTGCAACGACTCTCACTAAACACAACAAACGTCCATTTACCCTTTAGATATTCTTGAGTAAATTCTTTGCCTTGATGATTCAGCAAGGTAAAAGGTTCAAGCTGCCAAGGTTCCGGCAATAACAACGCTTCAAGACTGGTCGGTTGGCCACGCAACTCGGCTAAGGCCGGCCCAAAAATACTAATCGCCGCTGCAAATAAAAGAATCATTAATAGCATGCGCCATAAAACAGTCTTTATTATTTTTGTTTTACCTTTTATGTCCTGCATCTCATCTAATCCTAAACTTTCTTGTGCCGCAAGAAAGGCACCGGTGTAAGTGCGGTCTGTCGATGCATTGCCGTCCCACTGGAGCCGTCTACATCACGAGCTGCGATCAGGGAATTAATGACCACCACCATGCTCGACCCTGCCATCAAGGCGGCAGCAATAACGGGCAAGAGCAATCCTGCGGTTGCCAACGACAGGGCCACTAAGTTGTAACTCAAAGCCCAGATCAAATTCGTCCAAACCGTCTTTTGCACCCGCCTCGCGAGTATGATCAACCACGGTAGCCTTTCGAGTGCAGCCTCCGACAAGGTCACATCCGCACTGGCGCGTGCCAGGTCCGTGGCATTACCCACAGCAACGCCTATACTTGCCTTGGCCAATACAGGTCCATCATTGATTCCATCACCAACCATGGCCACGGGCCCATGCTGCCGTGTCCATTCGCCGAGTGTCTCGACCTTTTGCAGTGGCAGCAGACCACCTTGCCATTCTTGAACGCCTGCTTGCTTGGCACTTTGCTCAACAACTACTGGATCGTCCCCGCTGATCAAATAAGTACGCAATCCTGCAGCGTGTAGGGCTTCGATCATTGGCGGTACCTGTGGATCTAAGGCCTCTGTTAATTCAAACATTCCGTGTACCGACCCTTGCCAACCGATGTAGACGATTGAATGATTGCCAGGTACGTGGCTGATATTAAGGGTTGTCGGCACAGTCCATCCAAGGGAGTGCATGAGATCTAGCGAGCCCATCGCCACAAAAATCTCGGCTAGCTTGGCACTAACCCCCATGCCGGCATGCGCCTGAAATTCGGTAACGGGGAGAGGGGTGATAGCTCGCTGTTTTGCAGTTTGCAAAATCGCTGCGGCTTTTGGGTGCGAAAAGCCTTGTGCCAAGCTTGCGGCACGCTCTAACACCGCC